>Ga0114129_10001075_pt1 | contig 35911 bp, 36 predicted proteins | sample RhiMetdeltSRZDD1_FD_80071 | JGI IMG/M metagenome (GOLD analysis project Ga0114129, IMG submission 80071) | Populus rhizosphere microbial communities from Tennessee, USA - Rhizosphere MetaG P. deltoides SRZDD1 (version 2) (version 2) | ecosystem: Host-associated > Plants > Roots > Rhizosphere >...
CGATCAGATCCTGCCGGTTGGAGGCGCCGATGACGATGACGTTCTTCAGCCCTTCGACACCGTCGATCTCGGCGAGCAGCTGCGGCACGATCGTGGTCTCCACATCCGAGCTGATGCCGGTGCCGCGCGTGCGGAACAGCGCGTCCATCTCGTCGAAGAACACGACGACCGGCACGTCCTCGTTGGCCTTCTCCTTGGCCTTGACGAAGATCTCGCGGATCTTGCGCTCCGTCTCACCGACGTACTTGTTCAGCAGCTCGGGGCCCTTGATGTTGAGGAAGAATCCCTTGATCTTTTCGCCGCGCTTCTCGGAGATTTTTTCGGCGAGGTTGTTGGCCACGGCCTTGGCGATCATGGTCTTGCCGCAGCCGGGAGGCCCGTAGAGCAGCACGCCCTTGGGCGGCGTGAGCTTGTGCTCTTTGTAGTAATCGGCGTAGAGGTACGGCAGCTCAACGGCGTCCTTGATCGCCTCGATCTGCGTGCCGAGTCCGCCGATCTGCTCGTAGCCGATGTCGGGAACTTCTTCGAGCGAGAGGTCCTCGACCTCGCTCTTCGGCAGCTTCTCGAGCAGATATCCCGACTTCGCATCCATCAACAGGTGATCACCGGTCTTCAGGCGCAGCGCGCGCAGCGGATCGGCGATGATGCCGACCTTCTCTTCGTCGGCGCGCAGGGTCACCACCGCGCGCTCCGGATCGAGCTGCTCCTTGAGAATGACGACATCGCCCTGCACCTCGTACCCCGCGGTCTCGACGACGTTGAGACCTTCGTTGAGGACGAGTTCCTGACCGGGCTTGATCGTCTCGGCCTTGATCGAGGGATGCAGGTTGACTTTGACCTTGCGACCCTGCGCGAGGATGTTGACGGTGCCGTCGTCGTTCACGGAGAGATACACACCGTACGTCGAGGGCGGCGCGCAGAGCTTATCGACTTCCTCCTTGAGCGCGGTGATTTGCTCGCGCGCTTCGTAGAGGGCGTTGACGAGCTTTTCGTTCTGATTGAACGCCTGCACGAGCTGACGATTCGCCTCGCGCAGCTTGTTCTCGATCACCATGAAATCCTTCGGCGTATCCTCGAGCTTTTTGCGAAGATGCACGGTTTCCGCTTCGAGCGAGCGCACGTATGCCTGGAGGTCCTGAACCTGGATCTCGTACTCGGTCAATCGACGGCGCGTGCTCGAGTCGGACATAGAGGCGGGAAGGAACTTTGAGAAGCCCTCTCGGCCGGGGCTACTCTTTTTGTCGAACTCCTTCATAGCCCATCCCTTCTCTCTTGACCCCTCGTGTGCCTCTCTCGCTCAAGCGCTCCAAACGCTGATCGAGTATAGGCGGCTGTAAAAAAGAAAGTCAAGGTTGTCAGGTCCTTCGGCGGCGTTTCCGCGCGCGGACTTACGCGCCTTTCGCCCATCCGCAACGGCTCGTCTCCGCCGTACCGCGCCGTCGCGCGTTGCCCACCGATAGAGCAAGTTTCATACCGCACCAGCAAGCATCTCGTTTGCCTCGAAACGGTTGGCGTCCACCAGCGGTTCCACGTATAAGAAGAGGGCGATGTCGTTGTCGAAGATGCTGCGCGCCTGTTTCTTCATCACGATTCTGCTCGCGTGCCCGATTTTTTCGCGGCTGTGGATAATTCCCGTTTCGGCGCAGACACGGAAGGAATTACGTGTCGGAGTGGCCGGAGTGCCGTCGACGCTCGAGCCGTCCAGCGCTGTCGACGGCGCCGTGCCGCTCATCTCACGGCAGGTCTTCGACACACTCGTGGCGTACCGCGAAGGCTCGACCGACGTCGAGCCGTCGCTCGCGACGCGCTGGGCTGTCTCGAAGGACGGGCTGACGTGGACTTTCTGGCTCCGGGACGGCGTAAAGTTTGCCGACGGTGCGTCGTTCACCGCGGCCGATGTCGTCGCCAGTTTTGGTCGCGGGCTCAGGGCTGATCCGTCGAATCCGGCCGCTGGGTGGGTGGCGCTGTTGCGCGGCGTTCCCGGCGTCATCAAAGAAGTCCGCGCGGCTGACGCGCGCACCGTCCACATCGTGCTCATGCAGCCGTACGCGCCACTACTGACCGTCCTCGCGCATCCTGCGCTCGCCATTTCGCGCGCCGCGAGCTCGACCGAAGGCACCGTCCGTCTCGTCGGAACGGGGCCCTACCGCGTCGTCGACGCCTCACCCGGACGCATGGCGCTCGAAGCCGTGCCCGGCGCTTGGGGCGGCGCGCCGCGCGCCGAACGCATCGTCTTCCTCGAGGTCGGCAGTGACGATCACGCGGAGGCGGAGATGGACGCGCGCGCGCTCGACATCTGGTTCCCTGCCGGGGCACCGCGCCGAGCGGAGCGCGCGCTCTCCATCCCCGGTCTGCGCATTGGCTATCTCGCGTTTCAGACGGAGAAGGAGCCGTTCGCGCGCAAGCCGCTGCGACAGGCCGTCGCGGCGGCGCTCGACCCCGCCGGACTCGCCGCGGTCCTCGATCGCGCCGCCGTGCCGCTGCAGTCGTTCGTCCCACCCGGCGTCTGGGCGCGCCGCGAAGGCGGACCGGTGCTCGGCGGCACGCGGGTCCAGGTTCGCGCGCTGCTCGCGCAGGGCGCCTGGCCCAAAGGCGCCACCGCTGCGCTGCTCGCGTCCTCCGAGATCGCGGACGGCGTGAACGTCCCGAAGCTCGCCGAAGCCATCGGCACCATGCTCGGGGCTTCCGACATCCCGGTGCGAGTGCAATTGCAGCCGAAGGAAGCCGTGCGCGCGGCCCACCAGGCGGGCGCTCACGAGATCGCGCTGACGGAGGCGGCGGTGACCGGCGGCGATCCGCACTTGCTGCTCTTTCCGCTGTCGACGAGCGAAGGGGCGCGACCGGGCACGCTCGCGCGGAATTTCTCCTTCTATCGCAACCCGCGTCTGGATGACGTGCTCATTCGCGCCAGCCAGCTGTCCTCGCGTGTCGAGCGCGCGCGGCTCTATCAACGCGCACAGGCGCTGCTCGCCGAGGACATGCCGTGGATTCCGATTTACGTCCGGCTCGTGTGGGGCGTGACTCGGCCCGAGGTCCGAAATCTGCGCCTGCATCCCACCGGGCTGCACCGGCTCAGCACGGTCGCACTCGAGCCCAGCTCGTGACCCGCGCGGCGCTCGCCGCCGCGCTGTTGTTTGCCCTCTTCGCCGCCGTGCTGGTGGGCGATGCCGGCGCCGCGAAATCAGGCGGCACGCTGCGCATGGTCTTCGTTTCCGATCCGCCGACGCTCGATCCCGCCCACGCGACCGATCTGACGTCCTCCGCGGTCATTCGTCAGGTCTTCGACGCCCTGCTCGAGCTGGACGACAAGCTCATGCCTACATCCGCGCTCGCCGAGCGCTGGACCGTGTCGGCCGATCAGCGGACGTATACGTTCGCCCTGCGCCGGGGCGTGAAGTTCCACAACGGGCGTGAGCTGCGCGCCGCAGACGTGAAGTACTCCTTCGAGCGCGCCGCCCGTGGCAAGCGCCCATGGGTCTTCGAGAAGCTCGTCGGCGCCAAGGCATTCATCAAGGGTGCTGCGCCCGACATCGCCGGGGTGAGGGTCGTCGACGACACGACCGTCGAGCTGCGACTCGACCGGCCGTTCGCGCCGTTCCTGCACCTGATCGCCTACGACGCGGCCTCGATCGTGCCGCGCGAGGAGACGGAAAAGCGAGGTGCAGGCTTCGCGAGTCACCCCGTCGGCACGGGCGCGTTTCGGTTCGTGTCGTGGCGCCGCGACGATCAGGTCGTGCTCGAGCGATTCCCGGACCACTTCCGCGGCGCAGCGTCGCTCGAGCGCGTCGTGTTCCGCGTCATTCCCGCCGAGGCCACGCGCTTCAATGAATATGTCGCGGGGCAGCTCGACGTGAGCGACATCCCGACGGGCCGGTGTCAGGCCGTGCAGGCCGATCCCAAGCTCAAAGCCGATGTGGCGATCTGGCCGACGCTCGGCACGAGCGCGCTGCGCTTCAACGTCGAGCGCGCGCCGTTCACCGACGTGCGCATACGCCGCGCGATCGCGCACGCGATCGATCCATCGATCATCGTGGAGCGTCTGCTCGAGGGATGCGTCAGGCCCGCTCAGGGCATCGTGCCCCCGGTGCTCGCGGGCTGGACGGCGACCGCGCGCCGGCTGCCCCTTGATCGCGAGCGCGCGAAGGCGCTGCTGGCGGAGGCCGGCTTTCCGGGAGGACGCGGATTGGGCGCGGTCGCCTACAACTTCAACACGAGCGACGCCAACCAGCGCATCGCCGAGGTGCTGCAGGCCCAGCTCAAGGAGATCGGCGTCCCGCTCGAGCTGCGACGCCTCGATTGGGCCGCACACATCAGGGTGGTCGACGACGGCGGCGCCGGCTTCTTTCGTCAGGGTTGGATCGCGGACTACCCCGATCCCGAGAACTTCCTGACGGTGCTGTTTCACAGCCGGAACGTCGGTGCTCCGGGCAACACCTCGCGCTATCGCAACCCCGCCGTCGATCGACTGCTCGACGAGGCCGACGCGATGGCGCCCGGCGCGCCGAGGATGAAGCGCTACCAGGAGGCCGAGCAGATCATTCTCGACGACGCGGTCTGGGTCTCGCTCTACTTCTACGCCAGCCGCGCGCTGATCAAGCCATACGTGAAAGGCCTCGAGCGTAGCCCGCAGTCCACGGCGCCGGAATTCCTCGCGCCGCTGCGTAAGGTCTGGTTGGAACGTTAGCCGCGCGGCGACACGCGTCGCCGCCGAGGCCGCTCCCAGTCTTCGATCGCGCCGGGGACGACCCGGAATAGTGGATGCGGTTGGGGACGCCGCACGTGTATCAGCGCCATCCATCGCGCACAATCGCGACGCCGCAGCTTACCGAGCAGGTGCCGCCACTCGTAGAGGAGCTGCCCACGTGTGACGCCGATGAAGCGGCGATCAAATCGCCGGCCGATACGGGCCGCGTCGAAGCGATAGCCGCGTTTCTCGGATTCGATGTGAATGTCGCGCAGGTATTCGGCGACCGCGCACGCCGGCCTCGGACATCGACGAAATCGGATGAGCTGCGGATGCCGCGCGTATCCGCGCCCTCTGCGACGCAGCACCGCCTGCGCCAACAACGCTTCACGCCAGAGCGCGACGAGGCCGGGAGCGTCGAGATACTTGGGATGGACGGTCCAGAGGCGCATCCTGCTCGGCGTCGCTTGCTACACTCAGCTCGTCAATGGGCACGGGACTGCTTCGCTCCGTTGCGGCGCGGCTCGCCGCGCTGTTGCCCGTCGTCCTCGGCATCACGGTCCTCGTCTTCGCCTTGAATGCGGTCGCCCTCGGCGATCCCGCGCGCGCGGCGATGGGCCAGCGCGCGGATCCCGAAACGCTCGAGCGGCTGCGACGTGACTACGCCCTCGATCGGCCGCTGCCGCTTCAATACGCCGTGTGGCTCGGACGTGTGGCCCGCGGCGACCTTGGCGAGTCGTTCCGCGAGCAGCGTCCGGTGCGCGAGGTGATCATCGAGCGCCTGCCCGCGACCGTCCGGCTTGCGCTCGCCGCCACACTCATTTCCGTGGTGCTCGGCGTCGTCGTCGGCGCGCTGGCCGCGATTCGCGCGGGATCCATCATCGACCACCTGTTGATGGGGGTCGCCGTCCTCGGAATTTCCACGCCGGTTTTCTGGCTCGGGCTGATGCTGGCGCTCGTCTTCGCCGTGACGCTGGGCTGGCTTCCCGTCTCAGGCTATGGCGACGGCTCCGTCAGTCACTTGATCCTGCCCGCATTCACTCTCGGCGCTCTACACACCGGAACCGTCGCGCGTATGACGCGCTCGAGCCTGCTCGAGGTCGTTCGGCAGGACTTCATGGCGACGGCGCGCGCCAAGGGATTGTCCGAATGGACCGTGCTCGGCAAGCATGCGCTGCGGAATGCGCTCGTTCCGGTCATCACCGTGATCGGCATCGGTCTGGCCGATCTACTCGTCGGCGCCCCGCTCACCGAAACCGTCTTCGCCTGGCCGGGCGTGGGTCGACTTCTCGTCGCTGCCATGGGACAGCGTGACCTGCCGGTCGTGATGGGAGCGGTCCTGGTCTTCGCGCTCGTGTACGTCCTCGGCAACCTCCTTGTAGATCTTGCGTACCTGGTGATCGATCCGCGCATGCGGGATGCCGTCCGGGCCTAGGCCGCTGCGGCACCGCGGATTCGTCGCCGGCGCGGTGCTCGTGGCGCTCTTTGCCGCGGCGTCGCTCCTGGCCCCCATGCTGGCGCCCGAAGATCCGCACGCGGTCGCCGCCGGCGGCGGCGCGACCCTCGAGCCGCCGACGCGGAGCCATCCGCTCGGCACCGATGCGCTTGGCCGTGACGTCCTTTCTCGAATCCTCTGGGGCGGACGCGTGTCGCTCGCGGTGGGGGTAGGTGTCGAAGCGCTGGTCGTCGTCCTCGGCTGCGGGATCGGCCTGCTCGCCGGGTATTTCGGCGGCGCGGTTGATTCGGCGCTGATGCGTGTGACCGACGTCGTCATGGCGTTTCCGTCGCTCGTGCTCGCGATCGGGCTCATCGCCGTGTTCGAGCGTCCGGGCCTCGACAAGGTCTTTCTGGTCCTGGTCGCGCTCGGGTGGACGACGATCGCACGCGTCGTGCGTGGCGAAGTGCTGTCGCTGAAGGCGCGTGATTTCGTTCAGGCGGCGAAGGCGCTCGGCGGAGGCCATCGCGCGATCATGCTGCGCCATCTCCTTCCGAATGCGCTCGCCCCGCTGCTCGTGGCCGCGACCATCGGCGTCGGCGGCAACATGGTGGCCGAGGCCGGGCTGTCGTTCCTCGGTCTCGGGGCGCAGTCGCCGACGATCTCGTGGGGCGCAATGCTGGCGGACGGCCAAACGTTCCTCGCTACGGCTCCCTGGGTGGCCGTCTTCCCCGGCGGGGCCCTCCTGCTGGCGGTGCTCGGGGTCAACCTCCTCGGTGATGGCTTGCGGGATCTCCTCGACCCGCGGTTGCGTGCCTGATCCCGCGGCGTGACGCCCGGCCCGTGCGCGCGGGTCGGGCAAAGCACCCGCCCGCGTCGTCCGCGGCTGCATGAAAACCCTTGTGAATTCGCGGGCCAGCCGGTGTCCTCGGGTTTGGCATTCGCATTGCCATCGCGAAGGGTGGGCCGATCCATTCCGAGGGAGGTTGTCATGCGGAAGTCAGCGAGAGCGGTCATCGTCCTCGCGCTGGTGTTTGCGGGCCTCGCCGCGCTCGAAACCATAGCAGCCGCCCGTACGCGCGCCGCCGACGCGCGCGGCACGGAGCCGCTGGCGGAGGTGGCCGCTATGGATGACGCGCTGGCCCGGCACGATCTCCCGAGCGCCGTACAGGCGTGGCGCGAAGCTCGTCAGTTGGCCCTTCGCTCACGTGGCTGGCGCGCTCCGGTCGAGACCGCCGAAGCGTCGCTGCGATTGGCGGCAGCGACGGATCGAGTGCGTGAGTCCAAGCCAACCGCCCGTGAGCTGTTGCTCGTCGGGCTTTTCCGCGCCCGCGCCGAGCACGCGACGGACGGGGCGCTGCGCGTCGCAGAAGGCTTCGCGCGTCTCGGTGACCGCGATGCTGCGCAGCTCGCGCTTCGTCTGGCCGAGAATGTAGCGGCGCGTACCGGCGACAGCGCCGCTGGTGCTCGCGTCCGTCTCACGAGCGACCGCATCCAGCGCCACGGCACGGACCAGCCCGCGGCTGCTGCCGCCACCGCCTCCGGCTCCTGAAAACCTCCGCTCGCTGACCTGCCGGCGCGTTTGCGCGCCGGCACGCGGCCGTGCTAGAAACAAGCCGGCGCCCCCGACGAACGCTCCCGGGGGCGCTCGTGTTCATGCCGTCGATTGCCGATACCGTCACCGAGACGATCCAGTGGGTGTTCCCGGAGCATGCGGGCGCGCCGGGGCAGATCCACGGCGGCCGCATGATGCAGTGGATCACGCAGGCGGGGACCATGGCGGCCGCGCGCATCGCAAGGGGAACCGTCGTCCTCGGCGCGATGGACGACATCGATTTCCTGCATCCGGTGAAGGTGGGCGAGATCGCCATCCTCCGCGCGCGCGTCGAGTACATCGGGACGTCGTCACTCGAGGTGAGCGTGCGGGTCTGGGCGGAAAGCGTTGCAACCGGCCAGCGCGCAGTCACGCTGAACTCGCATCTGGTTTTCGTCGCACTCGACGCACATGAGCGCCCACGCCCCGTCGGCGTCAAGATCGAGCCACGCGACACTACCGAACGCGCGTTGGTCGAGGCCGCGCAGGCCCGCCGTGAACACCGGATCGCGCGCTTCGCCGAAAAGGCCGCGCGCGTGAAAGACGTAGACACCGCCGCCAACGAGGAGTTCCAGTGGCGCTTCGAGTCGGCGCGGGCGGTGTTGCCCGAGGACGCGCTCTTCGGCAACATGATGTTTCCGGGCAAGATGCTGATGGAGTTGGATGAGGCCGGAGGCATCCTCTCGATGCGCTATTGCAGAGGGCTGGTGATGACGGCGTGTCTGGACGCGATGGACTTCTACACACCTATCTACACGCACGAGGTCGTGACCTTCAAGGCAGGCCTCAATTACGTCGGCACGTCGTCGCTCGAGGTGGGCGTGAAGGTCCTGGCCGAGCAGCCGTGGAGCGGCGACGTTCGCCACGCCTGTACGGCGTACCTGACGTACGTACATCTGGGTGGTGATCTCCGGCCAGAGCCGTGTCGGCCGTTCACGCCCCGCACCGAGGGTGAACGGCGGCGTTGGCAGGCGGCGGTGGCCCGCCGTGATCGTCGGCTGGAGCGTGTGAAGCGGCTCAAGTCCGCACTCTCGAACGAAAGAGGTTAACGGCGATGTCAGGGCACTCTCGGTGGTCGCAGATCAAGCGCAAGAAGGGCAAGGCGGACGTCCAGCGCGGCAAACTCTTTTCGAAGATTCTTCGCGAGATCACGGTCGCCGCCAAGAACGGCGGTGGCGACCCGAAGGGCAACATGCGGCTGAAGGCCGCCATCGAGTCCGCGAAGGAAGTCAACATGCCGCAGGACAACATCAAGCGCGCCGTCCAGAAGGGCACCGGCGAGCTCCCTGGTGAATCGTACGAAGAGGTGACCTACGAAGGCTACGCGCCCGGCGGCGTCGCCGTCATGGTCAGCGTCTTGACGGACAATCGAAACCGCACCGGACCGGAGATCCGACATACGTTCGAGAAGTTCGGCGGCAACATGGGCGCCTCCGGCGCCGTCGCGTGGATGTTCGAGCGGAAGGGCATCATTTCCGTGGACGCCGACAAGATCTCCGAGGACGATCTCCTCGAGAAGGCGCTCGACGCCGGGGCCGCCGACGTGCGTCGCGCCGAAAAAGCTTTCGAGATCACGACGGCGCCTGCTCAAATGGACGCCGTGCGCGACGCGCTGGCGCGGGCGGGCGTGCCGATCATCGAAGGACAGGTCACCTACGTGCCTCAGTCGACCGTCCGGGTCGAGACGAAGGACGCCACCTCTGTCGTCAAGCTGATCGAGGCGCTGGAGGAGCTGGACGACGTACAGTCGGTCTACGCCAACTACGACATTCCCGACGAGGTCCTCGAGGCTATCTCGGCTGCCTAGCCAGCGACTCCTCGGCATCGATCCGGGCCTCGTGGCCACCGGGTACGGGCTCATCGAGCCCGGCCCAGCGGCCGCTGCTGTCGTCGTCAGTGGTGTCATCGCCACCGAGAGCGAGCAACCCCTCGCTTCACGCCTGCAGCAGATCTACGACGGTGTGGATCGCCTGCTCGCCGACCACACGCCGTCGACCGTCGTCATCGAGGATCTGTACGCGGAATACAGCTTTCCTCGCACCGCGCTCCTGATGGCGCACGCGCGGGGGGTGATCTGTCTCGCGGCGGAGCAGCACAAGATCCCGGTGCTGGCGTTGGCGCCCGCCGAGGTCAAGCGCGCCATCGCCGCGCACGGCACGGCGTCCAAAGCGCAAATCCAGGAGGCCGTGCGCCGCCTTTTGCGATTGTCCGTGGCGCCGCGACCGAGCCACGTGGCGGACGCGCTTGCGCTGGCGCTCACGGGCTTCTCGCGCGCAGGAGGACGGCTGGCATGATTGCCACCCTGAGCGGACGGCTGCGCCGCAGACTCGGGGATCGGATCATTCTGGAAGTTGGCGGCGTCGGCTACGAGGTGTTCTTGCCGCCAATCGCCCTGCGCGCGCTCGAGGGAGCCCACGCAGAGACCGGTGACAAGGCCAGCGAGCTGGGCCTGGTCATTTACTATCACGCCACGCGCGACCAGCCCCGCCCCGTGTTGATCGGCTTCACGTCCGATCTCGACAAGGAGTTCTTCGAGAGGCTGATCACGGTGAAGGATATCGGGCCGATGATCGCCGCGCGGGCACTGGCCGCGCCCGTCGCCGAGCTGGCGGCGGCGATCGCGCGTCAGGACGAGAAATATCTCCGCGCGCTGCCCGGCATCGGCCCTCAGAAAGCCAAGAACATCGTGGCGCAGCTGTCGTCGAAGGTCGCGAAGTTCGCCTTGGCACGCGAAGACGCGCCGGCAGAGGCGCCCGCACCGAGCACAGTGGCGCCCGATGCCGAGGGCCTGCGCGAGCTCGTGTGGGAAGTCCTCACCAAACAGCTTGGCCATCGGCCCTCGGAGGCTTCGCAGCTGATCACGGACGCGCTGCGCCGGCGGCCGACCATCACCACGCCGGAAGAGCTGTTCGATGAGATCTATCGCAGCCAGGCGGCGGCGAAGAGGACGTGAGCGTGGCGGCCGAGGACAGCCGGATGCTCAGCCGCACCGCGGCGCCGGAAGACGCGCCATTCGAGCGCGCGCTCCGCCCGCGGACCTTCGAGGAGTACGTCGGTCAGCACCAGGCGGTGGGCAGCCTGCGCGTCTCCGTAGAGGCGGCCCGGCAGCGGGGCGAGTGCGTCGATCACGTGCTCCTCTATGGTCCGCCCGGGCTCGGCAAGACGACGCTCGCGGGCATCATCGCCAACGAGATGGGAACCACTCTCGTGACGACGGCCGGGCCCGCTATCGAGCGCGGCGGCGATCTCGTCGGTCTCATAAGTAACCTCGCTGAAAAGGACGTGTTCTTCATCGACGAGATCCATCGCCTGCCGCGCGTCGTCGAGGAGCTGCTCTATCCCGCGATGGAAGACTTCGCTGTCAACTTCGTGATGGAAAAGGGCATGCATGCCCGATCGATCAAGCATCGGCTGGCGCCGTTCACGCTGGTTGGCGCCACCACGCGGCCGGGGATGCTCTCGGCGCCGCTCCGCGAGCGGTTCGGCATCTTTCATCATCTCGACTTCTACTCGGATGACGAGCTCGCGCGTATCGTCACGCGCTCGGCAACGATCCTCGAAGCCAAGATCGAGCCGGCGGGCGCGAGCGAGATCTCGCGCCGCTCGCGCGGCACGCCGCGCATCGCCAACCGCCTGCTGCGACGCGTGCGCGACTACGCCCAGGTGAAGGCCGACGGCGTCATCACGCACGCCGTCGCCCGCGATGCGCTCCAGCGCGAAGGCGTCGACGCGCGCGGCCTCGACAAGCTCGACCGCCGATTTCTGGAGGCGATCGTGGACGTCTACGGAGGCGGGCCCGTGGGGCTCGAGGCGGTGGCGGCGACGATCAACGACGACGCCGAGACGCTCTCCGAGATCGTCGAGCCGTACTTGCTGAAAATCGGATTCATCGCGCGCGAGCCGCGCGGGCGTCGCGTCACCCGCGAGGCATACGTCCACCTCGGCAAGCAGCCGCCCGCGGCCTCGGCGCCGGGTCAGAGCACGCTGTTTTGAGTGAGGCCGCCGGCGTGCATGACATCGGCAAGACGCTCGTCATCATCGGACTCGTCATCGCGGTTGCGGGCGTCGTGCTCATGCTCGTCGGCCGCGTACCGTGGCTCGGGCGGCTGCCGGGCGATATCTACGTGCAGCGTAGTAACTGGTCGTTCTACTTTCCGATCGCCACGTCGATCGTGCTGTCGGTGCTGCTCACCCTGCTGTTCTGGCTCTTCGGCCGCCGATGAGAGTTCTGCGGGCTGCGCTCCTGACTGCGGCCGCGATGCTGCTGTCGACCGTGGCGCCCGCCGCAGCCCAGGAGACGATCCGCGTCGCCCTGCTTGATGGCGCGCGCGTCGCGGAGCTGCGCGGCGCTGAGATCGAAATCGCCGAAGTCGGTGCCGGTGCAGCGACGCGGCGCGCCGATGTCGTGCGCGCGATCCCGGTCGTCGGCGCCATCGACGTCGACGGGCGCCGCGCGCCGGCGTTCCGCCTGCGCAGCGAGCGTCCGATCCGGCTCAACGGCCGGGACTATCCTGGCGTGCTCGAGATCATCCGCAGCGGCGATGGCCTCGCTGTCGTCAACGAGCTGCCGTTCGAAGACTATGTGGCCGGCGTCGTCCGCGCCGAGGCGAGCGAGAAGTGGCCGCTCGAGACGCTCCGCGCGCAGGCCGTGGTCGCCCGCACGTATGCGGCTCATCAGCGCAACCTCTCGGCCGGAAAGCCGTACAACATCCTCGCGTCGACGCTGCACCAGCTGTATTTCGGCTACGTGCCGCCGACGTCGCCGATCTGGGGCGCGGTGCGGGACACAGCGGGCCAGGTGCTGCTCTGGGAGGGCGAGGTTTTCCCGGCTTTCTACCACACGGAGAGCGGCGGGTATACCGAGGATCCACGGATGATCTTCGCCGCGCGGAACATGCCGGCGCTCAAGCCCGTGCGCTGCGACTTTTCCACCGGATCGCCGCACTTCTACTGGAGTCTCGACCTGCGATTGGCCGACCTCAGCGACATGCTTCGCAAGGGCGACGTCAACGTCGGGCCCGTCACCGCAATCGACGTGACCGAGCGGACACCGTCGCTGCGCGCGTCGGTGGTGACCGTGCACGGCGCCCGCGGCAGCGCGCGCCTGCGCGGCAACGACTTCCGCCGGATGATCGGCTACGACACGCTGAAATCCACACTCTTCGCGGTGGCCGTGGACGGCGAGTGGGCGCGTTTCTCCGGCCGCGGCTACGGGCACGGCGCCGGCATGTGCCAGTGGGGCGCCAAGGGAATGGCCGAGCAGGGGTACAACGCGTACAAGATCCTCGAGTTCTTCTATCCCGGCACCACGCTCGGCTCGCTGAACACGAACACCACGCGATGACCGCGGACCGCAGCCCCGACGCACCTCGCTCAGGCCACCTGCGCCCAGATCCGGGCTCGCGCACCCCGCTCCAATGGACGGACTTCGAAAGAGTCGACATGCGTGTCGGTGTCGTGACCGATGTGCAGCCGTTTCCCGAAGCACGTCGGCCGGCGCTCAAGCTCTGGATCGACTTCGGCCCCGAGCTCGGAACCAAACGCTCGAGCGCTCAGATCACCGCACACTACGCGGCCGCCGATCTCATCGGCCGCCGCGTGATCGCCGTCGTGAACTTTGCGCCCAAGCAGATCGGCCCGTTCGTCTCCGAGGTGCTCGTCATGGGCGCCTACAACGCACGCGGCGAAGTCATCCTGCTGAACGTCGATCAGGCGGTCGAGCCGGGCAGCAAGATCGGCTAGGGCGCGCCGGCGACGGCCACCGCTCGGACGCGCGCGTAGCGTACGCCCCAGAGAAGATTCGACAGCCACCGCGCGATCCGCGACGTCAGTCGCGAAACCTCGGCTTCGTGCGCGTCGCAGAAGTGGATCGTCGTCGACCAGATCGGGATCAGCAGGAGCAAGTAGAAGCGGATGGTCAGGCCGTTCGGGGCGAGCCTTGCGCAGTAACGGCAACGCGCGATGCTCGCCTCGCGCGTGGTCAAGACCTCGCTCCGGCGCCGCGCGCGATACGCCGTCAGCGTGGGCTCGTCGACCGCGATGCCGCGGCGTGCGAGCTCGGCTGCGAGGACGTTCTGAGCCTCGAGCTCGAATTCGTCTCGGAAGAATGCCCACGTGTCGAGGAGATCGCCGGTCGTCTGCTCCGCGGCCATCGCGGCGACGTGCCGGCGATCGATTCCCGCGTCCGATGACGCCATTTAGGCCGTCGCCGTCTTCCCCCGACCGGTGAGCCATCTCCAGAAGCCGCCGATCGCCGCGAAGCCTCCGAGCACGAAGACCTTCCAGAAGCGTGCGAAGAGTCCCATCTGCGCCGCCTTCACCACCGCGACGCCCGCTCCGCCCGCCACGAGCGCGGCCAGTCCGTACTCCGCGACCTTGTCCGTGCCCTTGACGAACTCTTCGTACCGCTTGCCCGGCTTGAAGCTGATACCGCCGATGAGATCGGGCACGAATGCGCGATCACGCTCGAAGCTCTCGCGGTCGGTTACCAGCACGACGGAGATGAGCCCGTGGCGCCCGAGCACACGCGTGTTGCAGTTGACGACTTCATGGTCAGCGTTGTCGGCTTTCCCCGAGAGCGCCCAGACCAGCCGCTTGTTCAAAGAGTCGTAGTGCGGCGGCTCCACCCAGCCGACCACGTGCATGGCGGAATGTCCCGACGCCTTGCGCTGCGCGTTGGATCGCTCGGTTCCCTTGCGGATGGAATCGAGCAACGCGCCAGCATCGAGCGACGCGCCCTGCTCGTCCTTCACATAGCCCGTCTCCTCGTACTCGACGACGACGAACCAGTGCGCGCTGCCCTTCGGAATGATCGTTCCGAGCTCGCCACCCGAGGGCGGGTTGCCGAGCGCCTGCATCAGCTTCTTGGTGTTGGCGGCATCGATGAAGTAGTAGTCGGCGCCGACGTTGAGCGTAGCGAGATCGCGCCCCAGATCGACGGTCGTCGGCCCGGCCACCGGTTGGAAGTCGGCGAGATTCGTCGCCGAGGCGGTGCTGCTCAACATCATCACAACCGCGATCGTGAGCGTCGGGACCCAACGCCTCATGGCGCTCCCTCGTTTGCCGCCGCGTGGGCGGTCACGTCGCCGGCCTCGGGCGCCGCGCGGTGTGCGCGCGCCATCAGCCACTCCGGAGAGCTGAGGACGAGGAACAGCAGCCCGTTGCCGAGCAGGCTCGGCCAGAAGCCGTAGGCGTACCATCCGGCGACGAACCAGACGGGCAACAAGCCGAGGAACATCCAGATCCATAGGTATCCGAGCAGCGTATAGATGACGCCACGTGCGATTTCGCCCTGGATCATCAGACTCGCGCCGACGGCGAGCGGAAAGAGGCTGATCGCGGCGGCGACGAGCGACGCGGCCACCGACCACACGACGCCGCGGCTGCCCCGCGCCTGCCGCCACATCGTCGACGTGGTGGTGAACAGTCGCATCGTCCCCGAGGGGCTCATCAGCGGCACGCCGACTGCGGCGGTCACGCCAGCAGAGCCAAAGCGGCTCCAGCGCGCCGCGACGACCACCGTGAGGACCAATGCAACGATGAAGACGATCGCGACGTCGTGACCGAGTGGACTTCCGTAGAGGCGGGTGAGGCCTGCAGCGATGGGATCGAGGAGCCAGGCAAGCATGCGCGGCCTCTGAATCGACTCTAGGTGGGCGCGCCGCGCACAGTCAACAGTCCCGAGCATGTACACTAACAGGCCGTGAACATTGGCGAGTTCGACTATGACCTGCCGCCCGATTTGATAGCCCAGGCGCCGGCGGAGTCGCGCGATGGCTCGCGTTTGCTCGTGCTGGAGCGCGCGAACGGTCAGGTCGAGGACCGCACGTTCGCTGACCTTCCCCGGCTGCTGCGCGCCGGCGACTGTGTGGTCGTGAACGACTCGCGGGTGATTCCCGCTCGCGTGCTCGCCGAGGACGACGCCGGGCGGCCAGTGGAGCTGCTCTTCGTCCAGCCGCTGAACGACAGCGCCTGGCGCGCACTCGTTCGACCCGGCCGGCGGTGCCGTCCGGGCGCGCACCTGCGCGCGAGCGGCGTGCGCCTGCGGGTGATGGCCGCCGACCCCGACGGAACACGTGTGATCGCTCGAGAGAACGGAACGATCTCGGCGCTGCTGGAGACACACGGCCTTCCGCCGCTTCCGCCGTACATCGCCCGCCACGCCAAGCCGACGCCGGAAGATTGGGAGCGGTACCAGACCGTGTACGCAGCAACACCGGGCTCGGTGGCCGCACCGACGGCCGGATTGCACTTCACGACCGCAATGCTCGAGGCGTTGCGCGCAGCCGGCATCGAAATCCACACGGTCACGCTGCACGTCGGCCCCGCGACGTTTCGGCCGGTCACCGCGTCAACCGTGGAAGCGCACCGTATTCCGGGCGAACGCGCGACTCTCAGCGAAGCCACCGCGCAGGCCGTCGAGCGCGCGCGGGGCATGGGCCGCCGCGTAGTGGCGGTGGGCACCACGACGGTGCGCGTGCTCGAGAGCGCGGCCGCCGCTACCGGTCGGGTGCGGCCGCTCGACGGCACGGCGGAGCTGACGATCCGGCCCGGCCATCGCTTCCGCGTGGTCGACACGCTGCTCACGAACTTCCATCTGCCGCGCTCGTCGCTGCTGTTGTTGGTCGCCGCGTTTGCCGGCCGCGAGCGGATCCTCGACGCTTACCGCCACGCCGTCGCCGAGCGCTATCGCTTCTATTCCTACGGCGACGCGATGCTTATCGTGTAACGGAGCCGGTGACCGTCTATGTCAGGCCACCCATGGTTCACGGCGACCTCGCGGACCCCGCTACAGTAAATGCGCTTCGAATTGCTCGCCACCAACGGCGCGGCCCGGCGCGGCCGGCTCACCACCGCGCATGGCATCGTCGACACGCCTGTCTTCATGCCGGTCGGAACGCAGGCCACGGTCAAGACGCTCACGCCCGACGATCTCGAGGGCGCCGGCGCCCAGATCGTGCTCGGCAACACCTATCATCTGTTGTTACGTCCGGGGCCCGACGTCGTCCGCGAGCTGGGCGGGCTGCATCGGTTCATGGGGTGGCGCGGCGCGATTCTGACGGACTCCGGGGGGTTCCAGGTGTTCAGCCTCGCGAAGATCCGCAAGATCACCGATGACGGCGTAGAGTTCCGAGCCCCACTCGATGGCAGCACGCGATTTCTGTCCCCCGAGTCGGTCGTCGACATCCAGCGCGCGCTCGGCGCCGACATCACGATGCCGCTGGACGAGTGTCTCGCGTATCCCGCGACGCACGACGCCACGGCGCGCTCGCTGGCCCTGACGGTGCGCTGGGCCGAGCGCGCGCGTGCCGCACATGCCGCCGGTTCTGACGGCCAGGCGCTGTTCGGCATCGTGCAGGGCGGCGCATACCAGGACTTGCGGGATGAGGCCGTCGACCGCACGGTGGCGCTCGGCTTCGACGGCTATGCCATCGGCGGCATGGCCACCGGCGAGCCCAAGCCGACGATGCTCGAGCTCACGGCGCGCGTCGCCGGCGCGCTGCCGTCGGATCGGCCGCGTTATCTCATGGGCATCGGCAAGCCGGAGGATCTCGTCGAGTCGGTGGCGTGTGGTGTCGACATGTTCGACTGCGTGCTGCCGACGCGCAACGCGCGTAACGGCCAGGCGTTCACGTCGGCGGGACCGGTGACGATCAAGCAGGCGCGCTGGACCCGCGACGCGACGCCGCTCGACGCCGCCTGCGACTGTTACACGTGCCGCACGTTCTCACGGGCGTATCTCAGACATCTGTTCGTCACGGAGGAGCTGCTCGCGTACCGGCTGCTCACCCTGCACAACGTGCGCTTCTACCTCTCGCTCATGGCGGCGATGCGAGAGGCCATCGCCGCGCGCGCGTTCGAGGCGTTCCGTGCTCGGTTTTTACAGGACTATCGGGTATCCTGACGTGCCTATGAGCCTTTTCTTCCCCGATGTTGCGTGGGCGATGGCGCCCACGCCGGGCGGTGGTGCCGGCGGCGCGTCGCAGCTGATGCCCACGCTCGTGATGTTCGGCGCGATGTTCGCCATCTTCTACTTCCTCATGATCCGGCCTCAGCAGAAGCAGAAGCAGGAGCGCGAGCGGATGCTGTCGGCGATCAAGCGCGGCGACAAGGTCGTCACGACGAGTGGCATGTTCGGCACCGTCACCAATTTGAGCGAAAAGACCGTCACGCTGCGCGTCGCCGATCAGGTCAAGCTCGAGTTCGAGCGAGCGGCGATCGGGCGTGTCGTGGAGGTGCAAGGCGACAAGGATGCCTAGGAATCTTCGCGCGCGTGCGCTCGTGGTCCTCGTGGTCCTGTTGGGCTCGCTCTGGTACCTGTATCCGCCGAAGAAGGCGATCAACCTCGGCCTCGACCTGCAGGGCGGCATCCATCTCGTGCTCGGCGTCGAGACCGACAAGCACGTCGCCAGCCAGACCGACCGCGCGGCGGAGGATTTCAAGGCCGGGCTGGAGCGTCGCGGTATCGGCGTCAAGCGCGTGGCCCGCGAGGGTTTGGCCTCGTTCGTCGTCGAGCTCGCGTCGCCGCAATCGTGGAACGACGCGCTCAGCGTCGCCAGCGAGTTCCAGACGTTCGATCGTGGCAACGAGGATCAGGCCGCCGGTCGCTTCACGATGACGATGCAGTCGCGCGTTGTCGCGCGGCTGCGCGACGATGCCGTGCGCCAGGGCGTGGAAACCATTCGCAACCGGGTCGACCAGTTCGGCGTGGCCGAGCCGACCATCACGCGACAAGGTGACGACCGCATCCTGATCCAGCTGCCGGGCGTGCAGGATCCGGAGCGTGCCAAGGCGCTCATCGGGAAGACCGCGCTGCTGGAGTTCAAGCTCGTAGACGAGCGGGCGGACGCAGAAGCGGCGGTGCAGGGGCGTGTGCCCGAGGGCGACGAGGTCCTCTATCAGCGTCGCGTGGACAAGCAGACGAAGGCCGAGCGCAAGATCCCGTACGTTGTGAACAAGCGCACGCTGCTCACTGGCGGCGAGCTCACCCGTGCCGAGGTCAACGCCGATCCCAACTCACCCGGCAACTGGCAGGTGGCCATCGAGTTCACGGCCACCGGCGCGCGGATCTTCGGCGACATCACCGAGCAGAACGTGGGCCGGCACCTTGCGATCGTCCTCGACGGCGTTCTACAGTCCGCCCCCCGCATCAACGAGCGCATCCCCGGCGGCCGCGCAGTCATCACCGGCCAGTTTTCGGTCGACGAAGCCCGCGATCTCGCGATCGTGCTGCGCGCCGGAGCCCTGCCGGCTCCGGTCACAGTGCTCGAGGAGCGGACGGTAGGGCCCTCGCTCGGCGCCGACTCGATCCGTAAGGGAATGATCGCGATCATCGCCTCCGCGATCGCGGTCGTGGTCTTCATGCTCATCTACTATCGGCTGTCAGGCCTCATCGCCGACGTGGCGCTCGTGCTGAACCTGATCATTTTGCTCGCCTGCATGGCGGCCTTCGGCGCGACGCTGACGCTGCCCGGCATTGCGGGGATCGCGCTGACGATCGGCATGGCGGTGGATACGAACATCTTGATCTTCGAGCGGATTCGCGAGGAGATGCGTGTGGGCAAGACGGCGCGCGCCTCGATCGATGCGGGCTTTTCGCGCGCGCTGCGAACGATCATCGACACACACCTCACGGTCATGGTGACGGCCGCGATCCTCTACAACTTCGGAACGGGCGCGGTGAAGGGCTTCGCCGTCTCGCTGTTCGTCGGGCTCGCGGCCAGCCTGTTCACCGCGTACTTCTTCACGCGTCTGCTGTTCGACGTCGTCTACATGGGCCGCCGAAAGGTGGAGGCGATCTCGATATGATCGAGATCTTTCGCAACCCGAACTACAACTTCATCGGCAACCGGCGGTGGGCATATCTGTTATCGGGGCTCATCACGCTTATCGGTATCGTCTCGCTCGCCACCCAGGGCCTGCGCTACGACATCGACTTCACGGGCGGCACGCTCGTCCAGGTGCGCTTCGAGAAGATCCCGACCGTCGCCGACATCCGGCGGGCGCTGAGCCGCATAGGGATGGGCGAAGCGATCATCCAGGAATTCGGCAGCACGAACGAGTTCATCCTGCGCGCCCCGCTCACCGCCGCCTCATCGGAGGAGCTGACGAAGAAGGTGGAGAAGGCGCTGGCGGACGAGCCCGGGCTCGGTAAAGCCGAGATCCGTCGTGTCGAGTTCGTGGGCCCCCAGGTCGGCAAAGAGCTGCAGTGGCAGGCGATCTATGCGGTCTTTTTCGGGCTGATCGGCATCCTGCTCTACATCGCCCTTCGCTTCGATCTGAAGGGCGGCGTGGCCGCTGTCGTGGCGGTCTTCCATGACGTCATCGTCTGTCTGGGCGCCCTCTCCATCATGCACCGGGAGTTCTCGCTGCCGGTGCTGGCGGCGCTGCTGACGATCATCGGCTACTCGGTCAACGACACGATCGTGGCCTACGACCGCCTGCGCGAGAACCGGGGAAAGACCAGCGCGCGCGGACGGCCGTTCGCCGACCAGATGAACGACGCCGTCAATCAGACGCTGTCTCGGACGGTGCTGACAGCCCTCACCGTCTTCTTTTCCACGGCCATCCTCCTGTTCTTCGGCGGCAAGACGCTCGAAGATTTCGCGTTCGTGCTCTTCGTCGGCGTCATCACCGGAACGTATTCGACCACCTATGTCGCGGCCGCGCTCGTCGTCGACTGGACTCTCTATGTCGAGGGCCGCACGGGCGTTCGGAAAAAAACCGTGGCAAAGGCCGGAGAAGCGCGTAAAATCACATGATTACACAGAGGTGCCGGCCGTTTGACTCAGCTACAGACGCTGATCGACGAGATTCCGAAGTACCAGCCGGGCGCGGACCTGGCGGTGCTGGAGCGCGCCTACCAGTTCTCTGAGCGTTCCCACCGCGGTCAGCAACGCGCCTCCGGCGAGCCGTACCTCTCCCACCCCCTCCAGGTCGCCAGCCTCCTCGTCGACTTCAAGATGGACGTCACCACGGTCACCGCCGGGCTCCTGCACGACGTTCTCGAGGACACGGGTGCCACCAAGGCGGACCTCGAGCGCGAATTCGGCAAGGAGATCGCCGAGCTGGTCGACGGGGTCACGAAGCTCGGCAAGCTGGCGTTTTCGTCGCGCGAAGAGCGCCAGGCCGAGAACTTCCGCAAGATGCTGGTCGCGATGGCGCGCGATCTGCGCGTGCTCATGATCAAGCTCGCCGATCGGCTGCACAACATGCGCACCCTCGACTACCTCGCGTCGGACAAGGCGCGCAAGATCTCGCAAGAGACGCTCGACATCTACGCGCCGCTCGCCCACCGGCTCGGCATGGCCAAGGTCAAGGCCGAGCTCGAGGATTTGGCACTGCGCACGCTGTCGCCCGACGCGTACGTGGATCTTCAAAAGCGCGTGGCCAAGCGCCGCCTCGAGCGCGAGGCGGACATCAACCACGTCATCACGATCATCGAAAAGAAGCTGCTGGAAGTCGGCATCGAGTCGCAGATCCGCGGCCGGCCCAAGCACTTCTACTCGATCTTCAAGAAGATGCACGACCAGGGGCGGGAGTTCGACGAGATCTACGATCTGACCGCGGTTCGCGTGATCACCAATTCGGTCCGCGACTGCTACGGCGCGCTCGGCGTCATCCACTCCCTCTGGAAGCCCGTGCCGGGACGGTTCAAAGACTTCATCGCGATGCCGAAGGTCAACATGTACCAGTCGCTCCACACGACGGTGATCGGGCCCAAGGGCGATCCCGTCGAGATCCAGATCCGGACCTGGGAGATGCACCGCATCGCCGAAGAAGGCATCGCCGCCCACTGGCTGTACAAGGAAAAAAAGACCGGCAAGGACAAGCTCGACGAGTCGCTGCTGTGGCTACGCCAGCTCATCGAGACGCAGAACGACACGAAAGACCCGCGAGAGTTCCTCGACAGCGTCCGGGTCGACCTGTTTCCCGACGAGGTCTACGTCTTTACCCCCAAGGGGGACGTGAAGGCGCTGCCGGACGGCGCCACCCCGATCGATTTCGCGTTCGCCGTCCACACCAAGGTCGGCGAACACTGTGTGGGCGCGAAGGTCAACGGCAAGCTCGTTCCGCTGCGCACGGCGCTCCGTCAGGGCGACATCGTCGAGATCGTCACGTCGCCAAACCAGCACCCGAGTCGCGACTGGCTGAAATTCGTCAAATCCACCCGCGCGCGCACGAAGATCAACCAGTGGCTCAAGATCGAGGAGCGCGCGCGGTCGATCGAGCTTGGCCGTGAGCTGTTCGACCGCGAGGCGAAGAAGTACCGGCTCAATCCGGCGACGCTGCTCACGGGCGAAGAGATGCACCGGGCGGCCTCGGACCTCGGCTATCCCACGGCGGACGACGTGCTGGCCGCCATCGGCTATGGCAAGGCCTCCGTTCACCAGCTGTTGAACAAGCTGGCGCCCGGCGCGACGCTGACCACCGTCGAACGCCCCCGCGCGCCGTCGACGGGCACGCAACCGAAGACCGACCAGGGCGTGCGGATTCGCGGGGTCGAGGACTTGCTCGTACGTTTTGCGAAGTGCTGCAACCCGCTGCCTGGCGATCAGATCGTCGGCTTCATCACGCGCGGCCGCGGCCTCACCGTTCACGCGCGCGACTGCCTGACCGTGGCCAAGAGCGTGCTGGATCGCGAGCGCCTCATCAACGTCGAGTGGGACGAGGAGACGCCGCCGCCCGAGTCGGCCAAGCGGCCCGTTCGCATCGCGGTGTACATCGGCAACGATCGCCCCGGCCTGCTGTCGGAAATCACCGGCGCGATCGGCAGCAAGAACGGCAACATCACGAAGGCCGAGGTGACCGTGACCGACGATCGTCGCGGCATCAACAACTTCGTGGTCGAGGTCGCCGACCTCAGTCAGCTGCAAGACATCATGACCGCGATTCGCGATGTGCCGGATGTGATCAATGTCGAACGCGTCCGCGGACTATGACCATCGGGGGCCCCGAAATGGCCCCCGATAGTTCGGCCGAGGGGGGCGATGCCCCCCTCGGACTCCCCCGGCCCCCGCGCTCGGCAGCGCCCCGGCAAAGCCGTGGCGCTCCTCGACAGTCGCGTCTTCCCTCGTCGCCGTACATCTGCACCGATCTCGACGCTCCGGTTCGCCAGTTCAACCGACTCGACGCATGACTCGGGCGCAGTTTGAGGCCCTCGTGGCGCGCGCGATGCGCAGCCTGCCGCGAACGTTTAGAGACAAGATCAAGAACATCGCGGTTGTGGTCGAGGACTGGGCCGACGACGCGACCTTGGCGGAGATGGGCATCGAGCCGCCGGACACGCTGTACGGTCTGTATCGCGGCGTCGACCTCACACGGCGCGACGCATCCTACGGCAACGTACTGCCGGACGTCGTGACGATTTACCAGGGCCCCATCGAAGAAGACGCGGCCGACGAAGAGGAGATGGCCGACATCGTGCGGGAGACGGTGGTGCACGAGCTCGGTCACTACTTCGGTCTCGACGACGAGACCATGCACCGGATCGAGGAAGGCGAGGAGTAGCTCTCAGGAATCGCCCGCAGCACCAACCTGCCAGCTGTTCTACTCGTGCGGCGTAACTTTTGTGTTGACAGGCACTTTCAATTGTTCTACTTGTTTCAGCAGATGCTGAAAGCCCGGGAGCAAGAGAAACATGGTGAAAACCGGGGATATTCGGCGACAAGTGGCTCAGCGCCTGCGGGAGCTCTTTCCGAAGGCGAAGGGGTGGGAGGAGCTCGCCGATCTCCGGGCCGCCGGCAAACCCGTCGATGTTGCGGTGAAATTTCGCCTGGGCGACGCGGAGAGGGTCGTGGTCGTTGAGGTCAGCTCGCTCGGTCAACCAAGGCAGATTCGCGGCGCCGTGACACGGCTGGCTGAGGTACGTCGCGACCTGCCGACGGCGTACCCCATCGCCGCGGCCGTGTATATCGGGCCACAGAGCGCCCGCATCCTGAAGGACAACAACTTCGGCTACGTGGATCTGTCGGGCAACTGCTATCTGGCCTTCGATCACGTGCTGATCGAAAAAGAAGGCAAGCGCAACGTCCGCCCGTCCACGCGTCCGCTGCGCTCGTTGTTCGCGCCGCGCGCGACACGGGTCGTACGCGTCCTGCTGGCCGAGCCGCAGCGTGCGTGGCGTCTCGAGGAACTCGCCAAGGCGGCCGAGGTCAGCCTGGGTCACTCGCACAACGTCATCAGCCGGCTCGAAGACCTGCGCTGGGTGGAGCGCGATCAGGCCCAGCGGATCCATCTCGGCAAGCCGGCCGATCTGCTCGAGACGTGGCGCGAGTCCTACACGTATCGCGCAAACGACATCGCCTCGTACTTCGTCCCGGAGCGCGTGAACCGACGGTTGATGGCCGACGTCGCTCGAGCCGCCACTGCCGAGGGCCGCCGCTACGCATTCACGCTCAGCGCTGGCCTGTCGCTGGTCGCGCCGATGCCCCGGCTCAACGCGCTGCACTGCTACGTCGAGGGCGATCCAGCACCCGTGGCAGCGGCGCTCGGACTACGGCCTGCCGGGGAGCCCGACGGCGCGCTGCATCTGCTGTCGCCGTACGACCCGGGTGTGTTCTACGGCGTGCTCGAGAAGGCGGGTCTCAAGGTCGTCAGTTTGCCGCAGCTCTACGTCGATCTCGTCGGCTACCAGCCACGAGGCGCCGAGCAGGCGGAGCATCTGCGTCGCGAGGCGATGGGGTACTGAGCAGCGCTTCGCTGCGAACTCTGCGACAGGGAGGGAGGTGAAACCTCAATGGCGAAGAAGAAGAAGGCGACCAAGAAGAAGAAGAAGTAAGGACCTCGTCAACACCGGTGGGGGGTGGCGGCCCTCCACCAGTCACCATTCGGGAGGGGGCACCGCCCCCTCCCGTTTGAGCTTCCGTGCTTAAATGACCTTCGTGACTTTGCCGGCCTTCAGGCAGCGCGTGCACACGCGCATGCGCTTCGCACGGCCTCCCACCAGGGCCCGCATCGAGACGAGGTTGGGTAACCAGCGTCGCCGTGTCAGCTTGTGAGCGTGACTGATCGAGTTGCCGACGGCAGGACCCTTCCCACAGACATCACACCGCTGAGCCATGACTTCTCCTCGAATCGGATTGCGGACCACGTGAGCCGGATCGCGCGCCGCACAGCCCGCGCCGCGAACGGCCGGGACCAACGACGCTTTATACCACGATGACTTCGGACCGGCAAACCCGCGCCCCCGCCGGGCTGATGACGCCGCTGCAGTTCGTCAAAGGCGTCGGCCCGCACCGCGCCCGGCTGCTCGAGCGCAAGGGTCTGGTGACCGTCGCCGATGCGCTCTTTCATCTGCCGATACGTCACGAGGACCGCACCCGGTTCACCCCCCTGCGTTCGATTCGTCCGGGAGAGACCGCGACGTGCTCCGGGACGGTGCTCGCCATCAGCGCACCGCCCCCTGGACGCTCGCGCCATCCGCTGCAAATCGTGTTGCGCGACGAGAGCGGTTACGCAACCGCGACAATTTGGGGTCGCCCATGGATCGCGCGCGCCGTGCAGCGCGGGCAGCGCATGATCGTGCACGGCCGCGGGAAGCGCTACAAGGACAAGATCACGTTGCAGGTGCAGGAATGGGAGACCGTCGAGGCGGCCGACGAGGAGCCCATCCACGCGGGCGCCCTCGTGCCGGTGTACTCGAGCACCGAAGGGTTGCCGCAGCAGGCCTTGCGCTCGCTGATCTGGCGGCTCGTCGAGGCGCACGCGCACGAAGTCGAGGAGACGCTGCCCGACGCCGCGCGCGCGCGGCGTCGGCTGATCCCGCTGGCCGACGCCGTGCGTGGCGCGCATTTCCCCGGGAGCGAGGCCGAGCGCGCCGCGGCCGTGCGTCGGCTGGCGTTTGACGATTTCCTGCTGCTGCAGCTCGGACTGGCGATCTTGAGAGCGCGCACGACCCGCGAGAAGGGCATCTCCATGCGACCACGTGGCGAGCTCGTCGGCCGACTTCGCGCCAGCCTGCCGTTCTCGCTGACCGCGGCGCAGGAGCGCGTCTGGGACGACGTCCGCCGTGACATGGCGGCGCCGTATCCGATGCACCGGCTGCTGCAGGGCGACGTGGGCTCGGGCAAAACAGTGGTGGCGGCGCTCGCCGTCTGCGCCGCCGTCGATGCCGGGTACCAGGCGGCGGTCATGGCGCCGACCGAGATCCTGGCCGAGCAGCACCTCGCCACGTTCCGCCGTTTGCTCGAGCCGCTCGGCATCGGCGTCACGCTGCTCACGTCGGGACTCAAGCCGCGCGAGCGGGCGGCGCGGCGCGCGGCGATCGCGGCCGGGCAGGTGGGCTGCGTCATCGGGACCCACGCGCTCGTGCAAGAGCCGGTCGAATTCAAGCGCCTCGGCCTCGCCGTGATCGATGAGCAGCACCGCTTCGGCGTCCACCAGCGCGCCCGACTCAAAGGCAAGGGCGAGCGGCCCGATGTGCTCGTGATGACGGCGACGCCGATCCCGCGAACGCTCGCGCTGACGCTCTACGGCGATCTCGACGTGAGCGTGATCGACGAGCTGCCGCCGGGGCGGAAGCCCGTGAAGACCGTCGCGCGCACGGAGAGCAAGCGCGCGGCGATCTACGCGTTCCTGCGTGAGCAGATCGCGGACGGTCGCCAGGTGTACGTGGTGTACCCGCTCGTCGAGGAGTCCGAGCAAATCGACCTCAAGGCGGCCACCGACATGGCGCGCCACCTTCAGCGCGACGTGTTCGGGGAGCTCACCGTCGGCCTGCTGCACGGCCGGCTCTCGAGCGAGGACAAGGACGCGATCATGCGGTCGTTCAAGGCCGGCGCCATTCACGTGCTGGTGGCCACGACCGTCATCGAAGTCGGCATCGATGTGCCGAATGCGTCGGTCATGCTGATCGAGCACGCGGAGCGCTTCGGCCTCTCACAGCTGCATCAGCTCCGAGGGCGTGTGGGCCGCGGCGAGTGGAAATCGTATTGCATCCTCCTCACGAGCGGGCGGCTCAGCGAGGACGCGCAGCGCCGCGTGGACGCGATGGTCGAGACCAACGACGGGTTCAAGATCGCCGAAGTCGATCTGCAGCTGCGCGGCCCGGGCGAATTCTTCGGCACGCGTCAGTCGGGCCTGCCGGAGTTTCGTGTCGCTGATCTGCTGCGCGACACCGCCATCCTCGAGGAGGCGCGCCGCGAAGCGCAGACGATCATCGCCGAAGATCCCGAGCTCCGGCAGTCGGCGCACCGCGGCCTGCGCCAGGCGCTGCTCACGCGTTGGCGCGGCAAGCTCGACCTCGCCAGCGTGGGCTGAGCGTGCGGATCATCGCCGGCGCGTACAAGGGCCGCCGGCTCGCCACGCCGCGCGGCGAGACGACGCGTCCCACGGCTGACCAGGTGCGCATTGCGCTGCTCGACACGCTCATGCCCTGGCTGCCCGAGGCGCGCGTGCTGGACCTCTTCGCGGGCGCGGGCGGCGTCGGCCTCGAGGCGCTCTCGCGTGGCGCCGCGCAGGCGACGTTCGTCGAGCGCGACGCGCGCGCCGTGCACGCGCTGCGCGCGAACGTGACGACGCTGGGGGTGGAGCGCGCCGCCCGCATCGTCCGCGACGATGTGCGCCGCGCACTGCAGACGCTCTGGCGAGAGGGTGCTCGGTTCGACGTCGTGTTCCTCGATCCGCCGTACGACACGGACGACGTCGTCGGCACACTCGAAGCCCTCGGTGGAATCGACCTGCTCGCCGAGGGCGCGGTCGTGGTCGCGCAGCACCTCACCAAGCGCGCGCCGGCGGCATCGCAGGGCGGGCTGACGGCGTTTCGCGCACGCAGGTTCGGCGAGACGACGCTGACGTTCTTTCGTCGCGAGGCGCCCGGCGCGGGCGACCCGACGTCGACGAGCGGCGCGGACGCGAGGTGAGCGCGGGTCGCCAGCGCGGCGCCGAGTCCCGCGTGCTCGTCGACGCCCTTGCGGCGTGTGCGTCGCGCTTCGGCGCCGCGGCGCGCGGCGAGAAGCTCCGGCTCCTGGCCCGCCTGACCGGCACACCGATCAACACTGCCGCGACGCTGATCCGCCTGCACGAGCTGCTGTGCTTCGTGCGGGCCTATCCGGACGACGCCGCCGTTCAAGACGCGGCGGAGCAAGCGCTCCAGGACTTCGCGTCGCGCGTGAGCCGGCTGACATCGGGCGCACTCGCGCGCCTGCACGACTCCGGCATCGCAGGCACGGATCTGGACTATCCGTTCGGCCTGCCGATGACGCGCTGGTTGGCGACACGATTCCCGGGGGACGTGACGATCGCATGGCCGAAGTTCGAGGGCGGCGAGCGGCTCGAAGAGGCGCTGTCGCTCCTCGTCACGCCGACGGAGAGCGAGGCCTTCACCGAGGGAGGGCTCGGCTGGCGCCGCTGGCTGCGTCTGGCGGGCGCCGAGCGGCGCAGCGATCTCCAGGTGCTGCTCCGCCTGTTCGGCGCGGCGTCGATCTCCCAGGACGCTCGCGAGTGGCTGTTCGAATCGCTCGAGGTGCCGATCCTCTGGCGCCTGCGCGGCGCCGCGCCCTCTCGCACGCTGCTTCGCCTGCGCGACGTGCCGACGTCGTGGCATCGCACCGAGCTGCGCCGCAGCGGCATCGAGCTGCCGCGCGAAATCCGGCGCGCGCTTGCCACACCACGCCATGCCGACCGCGCGCTCGCGGGCGAGCTCGTCGAAGCGGCCCGCGCGTCGATGGCGACGCGAGCGCGTGAGCTTCACGCGTTCGCCAGCGCGAACGTCGATGACGTTCTGGTGGCGGACCCCGGTGATGGATTGCGCGTCGCTCTCGTGGGCCTCATGCCGGACGACCGGCTGCCGCTCGACGCGTATTACGCGTATCTCGCATTCAAGAACGGCATGCCGATCAGCTACGGCGGAGGCTGGGGATGCTTCGGCATGCTTGAGTTCGCGCTCAACATCTTCGAGTCGTTCCGTCAGGGCGAGTCCGCGCACCTCATCGGTCACATTCTCCGCGTCTACTACCAGATCTTTCGCATGCGGCACGTCGTCGTCGATCGCTCGCAGATCGACGAGTCGAACCCGGAAGCACTCGAGTCCGGCGCCTTCTACTTCTACGCGAAACTCGGCTTCCGTCCGATCGATCCGGAAGTCCGGCGACTCGCCGACGCCGAGCGCGCTCGCATCGCGCGTGATCCGGGCTATCGGTCATCGACGATCATGCTGAAGCGACTCGGACAGTCGAATCTCGTGCTCACGCTTGACGGTGACGCTCCGAGCGCCACGGTGACGGGCAGTCGATTGGCCGCGCTGGTGACCGATCACATCGCGCGCGCATTCGACGGCGATCGGCGCGCCGCCACCGCCGACGCGGCGGCGCGCGTCGCGCGCGCGCTGGGTGTCCGCGACTGGCGGCGCTGGCCCGGGCCCGAGCGGCGCGCGTTCGAGCGACTCTCGATCGTCATCGCATTGATTCCAGACCTCGCGCGCTGGCCCGCCGCGGACCGCCGAAAACTTTGCCGCGTGATGCGCGCCAAGGGCGGCGTGAGCGAGGCCGCGTACGTGGCCCGGCTCGACGCGCACCGTCGCGTGCGCGAGAGCCTCGAGGCACTCGTGCGTGAGGCCCGCGCGCCTTGACTTTCTTTCGAGCGCGCGGCTAGGATGCGCAGGTCGAAATCCGCGACCGAGCGAGGGTGATCGAGTGGCCAAGCGCGCCGTCTATCCTGGAATGTTCGATCCGCTGCACAACGGCCATGTCGATGTCATCCAGCGCAGCCTCGCCATCTTCGACGAGCTGATCGTCGCGGTCGTCGCCAATCCGTCGAAGCAGCCGCTGTTCACCGTGCAGGAGCGGCTCGAGATGATCGACGAGGCGACGGCGAATCTCGGCGTCGGCCCGCACCTGCGCATCGTCTCGTTCGACGGCCTCCTCATCGATCTCGTTGCGCGCGAGCGCGCCGACTGCATCGTGCGCGGCATCCGCGCCGTGTCGGACTTCGAGTACGAGTTCCAGATGGCGCTCATGAACCGCAAGCTGCGCTCCAACGTCGAGACGGTGTTCCTCATGCCGCACGAGAAGTACACGTACATCGCCTCCCGGCTCATCAAAGAGGTGGCGAGCTTCGGCACGTCGGTGGCGGGCATGGTCCCGCCCGTGGTAGAGAAGCGGCTGACCGACAAGTTTCCCCTCAAGTGATGTTGGCCGATCGCCTCAAGACGCTGGCGCCGTCGTCCACGCTTGCCGTGCAGGCCAAGGCGCGCGAGCTACGGGCGCGCGGCATCGACGTCATCTCCTTCGGCGCGGGCGAGCCGGATTTCGACACGCCGGAGCGCATCAAGAACGCGGCGCTGCAGGCGATGCGGCGCGGCCAGACGAAATACACCGAGGTCGGCGGCGTTCCTGAGCTGCGCGCGGCCGTCTGCGCCAAGCTCAAGCGCGACAACGGCCTCGACTACGCGTCGGACGAGATCCTCGTGTCGTGCGGCGCCAAGCACACGCTCTACAACCTGGCCACCGCGCTGCTGAATCCCGGCGACGAGCTGCTCGTGCCGAGCCCGTTCTGGGTCTCGTACCCGGAGCAGGCGCGGCTGCTCGGCGCCGTACCCGTGGCGGTCGAGACGCGCGAGGCGACCGGCTTCGATCTCGATCCCGATCGTCTGCGCGCGGCGGTCACGCCGCGCACCAAGCTCATCGTGCTCAACAGTCCCAACAATCCGACGGGCGCCGTCTTCTCGCGCGACGCGCTCGAGGCGGTGGCCGGCCTGGCCGTCGAGCGCGGGCTGTGGATCGTCTCCGACGAATGCTACGAGTCGCTGACGTTCGAAGGGCGCCACGTCTCGATCGCATCGCTCGGCCCCGAGATCAAGGCGCGCACGGTCGTCGTCAACACGTGCTCGAAGGCGTACGCGATGACGGGCTGGCGCATCGGCTACGCGGCCGGTCCCCGCGCGCTGATTCGCGCGATGACGGACGTGCAGAGCCAGGTCACCTCGAATCCCGCGTCGGTGGCTCAGTGGGCGGCTGTCGAAGCGCTCTCCGGGCCGCAGGATGAGGTCGCGAAGATGGCCGGCGAGTTCGATCGTCGACGGCGGCTCATCATCGGCGGCCTCAACGCGTTGCCCGGCGTGTCGTGCGTGATGCCGAAAGGCGCCTTTTACGCCTTTGCGAACGTCTCCGGCCTCTTCGGACGCACGTGGACCCGCGGCGACGCGTACACGACGCTGAAGAGCTCGCTCGACGTGACGAGCTTCCTGCTCGAGGCGGCGCGCGTCGCGGTCGTGCCGGGCCTGGATTTCGGCTCCGACGCTCACGTCCGGTTCTCGTACGCGACGAGCGACGCGCTCATCAGCGAAGGACTGTCGCGGATGAAGGCGGCGATCGCCACGCTCGGGTGAGCGATGCCGGAGCCGGCGCTGTCGCCCTCGAGGCGGCGGCGCAGGCCCCTGTCACGCTCGTCTTGGGAACCAGCGACACTGGCAAGACGTCGCTCATCGCGCATCTGGCCAGCGCCTTGGCGGCTCGCGGCGAACGAGTCGCCGTCGTGGACGCCGACGTCGGCCAGTCTGAGATCGGGCCGCCCACCACGGTTGGTCTCGGACGTGTGACTGGGCCGCTCGGCCGCCTCGCCGACGCGGAAGTTCTCGCGCTCGAGTTCGTCGGCGATACCTCACCCGTGCGGTACATCCGCGAGACGGCGGAGGCGACGGGACGGCTGGTCCGCCGCGCGCTGGACGCGGGCTTCGACCGCGTGCTGGTCGACACCGGGGGACTCGTCGAAGGACCACTGGGTGTGGCGCTCAAGCGCGCGAAGATCCGCGCGGCGGATCCGGATCTCGTGCTGGTCTTGCAGCGGCGCGACGAGAGCGAGCCGATCGCGCGTGCGCTCGAAGCCGCCACTCGACCGCGCGTCGTCCGCCTGGTGCCATCGCCCGCCGTCGTGCGCCGGACGGCGACGCGACGCCGGGAACATCGCGAGAAGATGCTGCGCGACTACTTCGCGCGTGGCGCCACGACCGCGCTGCCGACCTCGCGCGTGCCGATCCACGACCGCCGAGGTCACGCGCTGGTCGACGTCGCCGTGGGGTTGCTGGTCGGCGTGCTCGGCGCCGATGGCGAGACGCTTGGCATCGCGCGCGTGAAAGCGTGGGAGCCGGATCGTGGCCGGATCGTCATCGACACTCCAGTCGCTGCTGATCGCATCGCGAGTCTCGCGGCGGGACGAGCCAGCTCGCGGGAATAACCGCCGACGCGCTCGGCCGAGCCGGAGGCGTGTGTGTTGAGGCCCGTGGCGGTAGGCTGCAACGCCCATGCCCGTGGTACGATTCGAGCCCGCGTTTGTCACCGCGCGCAAAGGAGATTCGCGGCATGAAGCTCGAAGGCGCGTATCAGGTTCCCGCGGCCCGCCAGCAGGTGTGGGACGCATTTCTCGATCCGGATCGCCTCCGACAAGCCATTCCCGGGTGCGAAAAGCTCGAGGCTATAGGTCCCGACGAGTACAAGGCGACGATGAAGGTGGGCGTGGGCGGCGTGAAGGGCACGTTCGAGGGCAAAGTAAAGCTCGCGGACAAGAAGCCGCCGGAGTCCTACAAGATGGCGGTAGAAGGCAGCGGCGGACCGGGCTTCATTCGCGGCGATACGCTCATCACGCTCAGCGACGCCGAAGGCGGCGGCACGCGGGTTGCGTACAGCGCCGACGTGCAGGTCGGCGGACTGATCGCTTCCGTGGGCCAGCGAATGCTCGGCGGTGTGTCGAAGATGATGGCCGACAAATTCTTCGGCAAGATGGCCGACCTGCTCAAGGGCAAGTAGTCCGTGGCTTCCCGCTACCTCGAGCCTCGGCTCGAGCGCGCGTCGCGCGCCGACATGCGACGGCTCCAGGCGCGGAAGCTTCGCGAGCAAGTCGCGCACGCACGAGCGCACAGCCCGTTCTATCGGCGCAAGCTCGCCGGGGCGAAGCCGATCAAGACGCTCGACGATCTTCGCCGCCTGCCGTTCACGACCAAGGACGAGCTCAAGGAAAACCAGGCAGCGAAACCGCCGTGGGGCGATGTCCTCGCGGTGCCGTTCGCCGAGGTGCTGCGCATCCACATGACGTCGGCGACGACCGGACGACCGCTGGCGTTTCTGGACACCGCGGACGATTGGTACGGCTTCTATCACTCGTACGCGCGCGCGCTCCACGCGTTCGGCGTTCGACGCGCCGACATGGTCATGGCGGCGTTCTCGTACGGGCCGTGGATCGGCTACTGGTCCGGCTTCTACGCCGCCCAGGATCTCGGCTGCCTCGTGTTCCCGGCCGGCGGCTTGTCGACCGATCAGCGCATCGACGCGCTCTTGACGTGGCCGATCACGGTGCTGGGCTGCACGCCATCGTACGCGCTGTTCCTGGCTGAGCAGGCGGCGAAGAAGGGCATCGACCTCGCGAAGGACACGAAGGTGCGGATCACCTGGCACACGGGGGAGCCTGGCGCGTCCATCCCGGCCACCAAGGCCAGGATCGAGCAGGCGTTCGGCGCGAGGGCGTACGACCTGCCTGGACTGACAGAGGTCGCCGCCTGGGGCTTCGAGTGCGACGCGCGCGCGGGGCTGGTGCACGTCAACGAGGACTATTGCCTGGCCGAGGTCCTCGACGAGGCCGGTGAGCCGGTGAAGCCGGGCGAACGGGGTGAGCTCGTGTTCACGAGCCTCTACCGCAAGGCGATGCCGGTGATCCGATATCGCACGCGCGACGTCGTGCAGGTGGCGGACCGCCGGTGTCCGTGCGGCCGCACGCTGCTCGCACTCGAAGGCGGCGTGCTGGGGCGCCTGGACGATATGAAAAAGGTGCGCGGGATCATTGTGTACCCGCGCCGCGTGGAAGAGCTGGTGCGGCCGTTCGCCGGGGTCGACGAGTTTCAGATCGTGTTCCAACGCCGCGAAGGCCTGGATGAGATCGTCGTGCGCATCGATCCATCACCGTCGCTCTCGCGACGCGAGTGCGACGGGCTCTGCAGCCAGCTCGGCGACGCGCTGCGGGTCGGGCTCGGCATTCGCGTCGCGGTCGAAGCCACCGAGCCCGGAGCATTGCCGCGCTGGGACCACAAGGCGCGGCGCGTGAAGGACGAGCGCACCGAGGTGCCGTTCTAGATGAAGGCGGCGTATTTCAAGGAGCACGGCGCCAGCGACAAGATTCTCTACGGCGACTACAAGGATCCCGTGGCTGATGCCACGCACGCCGTCGTGCGCGTGCGCGCGTGCGCGTTGAATCACGTGGACATGCTGCTGCTCGACGGCCGCTTTCCGCCGCCCGGAGGTCTGCCCCACATCAACGGGTGCGAGGTAACCGGCACGATCGAGGCCGTCGACGGCGGCGGGCTGCGCCCTGGCCAGCGCGTGATCGTCTTCCCAGGCTTTTCGTGTGGGACATGCGAGTTCTGCGTGCGCGGTGAGCGCACGGTGTGCCTGCGCTACGGCTACCTTGGCGCGCACAAGGACGGCGGCTATGCCGAGCTGGTGCGCGTGCCGGCAGCGAATTGCCTGCCGCTGCCAGAATCCATCTCGTTCGAGCACGGTGCCGCGGTGCCGCTCGCGATGCTCACGTCGTGGCACGCGCTCGTCGCACAGGCGGCGCTCAAGCCGGGCCAGACGGTGCTGGTGCAGGCCGCGGGCAGCGGCGTGGGCAGCGCGGCCATCCAGATCGCGCGCCTGATCGGGGCGCGCGTGATGACCACTGTCGGCAGCGACGACAAGATCGACTTCGCGCGGGGGCTCGGCGCCGAGCACGTCGTCAACTACCGCACGCAGGATTTCGTCGAAGAGGCCAAGCGCTGGACCGGCAAGCGCGGGGTGGACGTCGTCGTAGAGCACATCGGCGGCGAGACGTTCGAGCGCTCTTCGTATGCACTGGCCCGGCTCGGCACCCTGGTGTCGATCGGCTCGCACGACACGCACTGGGGCCGGCTCGACCTGCGCCACGTGTATAGCAAGAATCTCAGGATCGTCGGCACCAATCTCGGCTCCATCGTCGAGCTTCGCACCGTCCTCGAATACGTCGCCGCCGGCCGCCTGAAGCCAGTGATCGATCGTGCGTTTCCCCTGAAGGACGCGCGGGCGGCCGTCCAGCATGTGCTCGATCGAAAGAACAAGGGCAAGGTCCTGCTCACCCCTTGACGCTGGCCGCCCTTCTCGAGCGCGCCGCGCTGCGGCGCCCACACGCCGACGCGGTCGTCGATGGTGATCGGCGGCTGACGTACGCCGAGCTCGCGGCGAAGGCGCGCGGCCTGGCCGAGGGATTCCGGCGACTCGGCGTCGCGCGCGGCGATCGTGTCCTGATCGTGCTCCGCAACCGGCTGGAGCACGTGCTCGCGTACTGGGCGCTGCAGCTCGCGGGCGGCGTACCGACCCCGGTGAACTTCCGCCTCGCTCCGGGCGAGCTGCGCTATGTGCTGCGGGACTGCGGCGCGCGTGTGGCGCTCTGCGAGGCGTCCACATCGGCCGCGCTGGCGGAAGCCGCTGACGGTGCGCCCGTGCGCATCGTGGCCGTCGGCCGCGACGGTCCGCCCGGGGCGCTGGCGTTCGAGGAGCTCGCGATCCGGCCGGGGTTGCTGCCGACCGTGGCGGCGAGTGACCTGTCACTGATCCTCTACACGTCCGGCACCACCGGCCGGCCCAAGGGCGTGCCGCGGACGCATCGCAATCACTGGGCCGGCGCCGTCGCGCACGTCGTGCAGTGCGGCTACACCTGGCAGGAGCGCACGCTCGGCGTGATGCCGCTCTATCACACGATGGGCATTCACGCGCTCACGAGCATGGCGGCGATCGACGGCTGCTTCGTCTGCCAGCCCGACTGGAGCGCGGCGACGGCGCTGGCGCTCATCGCGGGCGAGCGTCTGACGGCGCTCTACCTCATTCCGACGTTGTTCTACGATCTCGTCCATGCGCCCGGGTTCGCCACGGCGAACGTGTCGAGCGTCCGGAAGCTGGCGTACGCGGGCGCGCCGATGCTGGCGCGGCTGACCGAGGACTGTGTCCGCGCATTCCGACCGGACGTTTTCGTGAACCACTACGGCTCGACGGAGATCTACACCTTCACCGTGCGTTCGGACGTCGCCGCGAAACCCGGCTGCGCCGGTCGCGCCGGCCTGCACAGCACGATGCGCGTGGTGACAGCCTCCCCCGAGCGGCGAGTCGGGCCCGACGAGGTCGTCGCACCGGGCGAGAAAGGTGAGATCATCGCCAGCCTCGGGTCCGAGGAGGCGTTTGCGGGCTATTGGAACCGGCCCGACGCC
>Ga0114129_10001076_pt1 | contig 35909 bp, 36 predicted proteins | sample RhiMetdeltSRZDD1_FD_80071 | JGI IMG/M metagenome (GOLD analysis project Ga0114129, IMG submission 80071) | Populus rhizosphere microbial communities from Tennessee, USA - Rhizosphere MetaG P. deltoides SRZDD1 (version 2) (version 2) | ecosystem: Host-associated > Plants > Roots > Rhizosphere >...
AGGAACGGCTTGAAGGCGATCGCCACTCCGGCCCACGCGCCGGCGATGAGTGGTCGCGACGACCGCGCAGCGAGCCATGCGCACGTGACCAACAACGCGACCATCCATGAGACCTGGCCCAGCCTGAGCGTCATCTGGACGCCCGCCGCGTTGACGACCCACGCGGCTATCAAATGACGCCGCGTCCAGCCTCCAGGCACGGCGCGCAGCACCAGATGAAACACCATGCATGCGATGGCAACGTTAACGGCCGTCCAGATCAGGTAGCCGAGCTGCGGATCCATGTGCGCAAACGGTAGAAGGAGGACGTGAAACACCGGCGGGGTAAAGTCGAACGCCTCCGGCGAGTACATGCGCGAACCGTCGAGAAATCGTGCCGTGGTCCCCTGGAAAATGGCGAAGTCCGATTCGGTGGCCACGCCAAACCTGAACGCCAAGTAGACCTGCAGGAGGGTGGCCGCGACGCCGATGATGAGTCCCTTCACCGCGTCGAGACGGAAGAACCTGCGAAGGCGAGCTGTCAGGCCGTTTGTGAGCAACGTGGCTTTCCGCTCGATGAGGATTGTTCGGAGTCAATGAGCCGAAAACGCAAGGAGATTGCCACGTAGATTTGCGCGAAACATACGAGTCGTGAACGCGGTGGGTCTGAGTGAGTTTCGGTTTCGCGTAGCTGCTTACGAAAGTGCAACCGAGGCGTGTTCGGCGGCCTCAACTCGGCCGCACGCGAGCCGCTAAGAGAGAGGCGCGTCTGCCGCGACGCCGGTAGGCAAGGACGCAAGCAAGTTTAAGATGACCTCGTCATCGACCGGCTTGACCAGATGTGTGTTGAAACCGGCTTCTCTCGACTTCTGTCGATCCTCTTCCTGACCCCAGCCGGTCAACGCCACGATCATCAGACCTCTGCCCCACGACTGTTGCCGGATGCGGCGACAGACTTCGTAGCCATCCACTCTGGGCAGTCCGATATCGAGCAGAACGGCATCGGGAAGAAGCCGCTCGGCAGCCTTCACGGCTTGATCGCCGTCCAGAGCGACGTGCGTCTCGTGACCGCTGAGACTCAACAACGTCGCAAGCCATTCCGCGGCATCCTTGTTGTCGTCGACGATCAACACGCGCCGCCGCACGACTGGCACCGCGTCCAACTGCTGCGGGACCGGGGGCGACAGCGGCTCGGGCACGTTGACGAGTACGGGCAATCGAACGACGAACTCGCTGCCTCGGCCCGGTCCGTCGCTGTGCGCTTCGACGGTGCCGCCATGCATTTCCACGAGCGTCTTGACCAGCGTGAGACCGATGCCGAGTCCGCTGCGCGAGCGTTCGAGGGAAGACTCAACCTGCGTGAACATCTCGAAGATGCCCGCAAGGTGTTCTGCCGCGATGCCAATACCGCTGTCGCTCACGCGGATGGCAACCTGCGCACCTTCTCGTTCGACTGCCAGCGAAATGCGACCACCGACGTCGGTGAACTTGCACGCATTGTTCAGAAGGTTGCCGACGACTTGCGCCAGCCGCGTCGGGTCGGCATTGAGATACACCGGCTCGGACGGCAACGTCACCGTCAGCTGCTGGTGCATGCTCTGGTACAGAGCGCGACTGGCCTCGACGGCCTGATCGATGATGCGCGACAGTTCGATCCGTTCCCTCCGGAGTGCGATCTTGCCCCTGCTGATGCGGCTCACGTCGAGCAGATCGTCGACAAGGCGAATGATCTGGCCGACCTGCCGCTCCAGCATTTCCGACGCCGAATCCACCGCGGTTTCATCGCGGCGACCGAGACTGAGGGCTCGCACGGCATTGCTGATCGGTGCCAGCGGATTCCGCAGTTCGTGCGCCAGCATCGCGAGGAACTCGTTCTTCCGCCGGTCCGCGTCAGACAGCTCCTCGGCCACGCGTCGCAGGTCGTACTCGAGCCGCCTTCGCTCAGTGACATCCTGGCTGACCGTCCCGAATGCCACTGGCCGTCCATCGGCGCCCGGCAACGTCAACACCTTGTAGGCCATCCAGCGGGCGGCTCCCGTCTTGAAGTGTCGAAAGCGGACTTCGATCTCGCCGTGGCCCTTCTGCAGGACCGACGGAAAGAATTCGTGCATGATGCGATCTTGATCTTCAGGGAAGAAGAAAGACGGCACAGGTGTCCCACGCGCCTGCTCGATGTCGTCGAGTCCGACCAGCTTCAAGCCGGCGCGGTTGATGAAGAACGGAACGCCCTCCAGGTCGCACATGCCGATGAAGTCGGTGCTGTTCTCGATCAGGGTGACGAACTTCTCGCGATCCGCCTCGAACCGCTTGCGTTCCGTGATGTCGCGGGCAATCTTGGAGGCCCCGACGACGGCGCCGGCGTCGTCTCTGATGGGCGAGATCGTGAGTGATACCTGCACGCGTTGACCATCGGATCGTACGCGCTCGGTTTCAAAGTGTTCGATCCGTTGGCCCGCCTTCAGGCTGGCAATGATGTCGTCTTCTTCCGTAAGGCGTTCGCGAGGGATGACGAGCGAGATATGGCGTCCAATCGCCTGTTCGGCGGTGTAGCCGAACAGACGTTCGGCAGCGGCGTTCCAGCTCTGAATGATGCCGCCCAGCGACTTGCTGATAATCGCGTCGTCTGACGATTCAACGATTGCCGCGAGCAGACGAGCTGTCATGAGCTGGCTGGTCTTGTCCTGCTCCAGACGCCGCTGCACTGTGACGTCGCGGAAAATCAACACGCACCCCGAGACCAAGCCAAGTTCATCGCGGATCGGCGCTGCGCTGTCGTCGATCGGGCACTCGCGCCCATCCTTTTGAATCAGTAGGGTGTGGTTCGCGAGGCCGACAACGATTCCTTCGCGAAGCGCCTTCGCGGCGGGATTGTCAACGGGACGACGCGTGGTCTCGTTGACGATACGAAACACCGACTCGAGCGGCTGGCCCACGGCCTCGCGTTGCGTCCAGCCGGTCAGCGATTCCGCTACGGCGTTCAGATATGTGATTCGCCCCTCGAGGTTCGTGGTGATGACCGCGTCACCGATGCTGGCCAGTGTCACCTGCAACAACTCGTGTCGCTCGCTGGCCCGAACCTGAGCTCTGCGCAAGGCCTCGCCGAATCCGATGATGAGGGTGCACGTAAAGAGGTACGCCGCGAACCCGATCGCGTTTCCCAACGCGAGGACGCTTCCGAAGTTGCCGAGGCTCAGGCTTCCTCTGGGAGGAATGAACAGATACTCACAGGCCACGTACCCAAGGAGCGTCACGAGGACGGCAGGACGATAGCCGCCAAGCCACACCGCAGCGGCAACCGCGCCGAACAGCGTGACGAGCGGCAGCGTGTCGCCCATCAGCGGATCGAGCACCCAGCGGAGGAGCACGGCCGCTACCAGAGCGCTGATCGCTAACGCGTAAGACCTCACCACCCTTTGGACTCTCTTCTGCGGGGACTAGTTTTTACACTCTTTCGGCGCCTGTCGATTCGATGGCGTCGGCAGCCCGTCGGCGACCGAGCGCGCGCAACCGCAGACGCAGCAGGCGATTCCACCACATGATGGCGCCGGTCACGAACATCGTCGCCGGCGCGAGTCCGAAGAATGCCCACGCCGCCTTCGTTGCCTGATCGCACAGCCCGGGCCCGCTGCAGGGAATGCCGATGCCGTTGATGCGGCCGAAGTGCAGGTACGCAAGCCAGTAGATCACCTGGTCGCTGATCCGGGATGCGTCGGGGTCAGTCACCGGATCGAGACGATCGGCGAGCGCCTGAAACATCGCGGGAAAGCCGAAGTACGCGCCGCTCAACGCAAACACAACCGTGAACGCGAACGTCCAGAAGCCGATCATGCTGTGCAGGTGCCAGGTCGTGCGCTGCCATCCCAGACCGCGCGGCAACGTGAGACTGCGCCGCCACGTTTTGATGCCTGGCCACCAGATCACCAGCCCGGTCGCCGCGAGTGCAAGCACCGCGAATGCGAATACCCCGTTGACTCGTCTTCCCGTTTCTCCCGCTAGCAGGTTGTCGTGCAGGTCGAGCAGCCAGAACGTTGCGCGCATGACGCGCGGCGACGCCACGAACAGCTCATTGCGATAGACGAGCACACTCCCCGTCACGCTGATCATGAAGATGTACAGGCCGATAGCGATGCCGCTCCACAGGTGCACTTGAAACAGCGCCCGTCGCAGCCAAATCTTCTGCGGCTGCCGAACCCACCGCTCCCACATGGTCAGTGGAGACTACCATTGGTTCATAGGGTTCAAGGGGTTCATGAGGTTCATAGGGTTCAACCTCGAACCCGAACCTTATGAACCCTTTGAACCCTTTGAACCCATGAACGTCGTAAGCGTCTCGTGGGCGGACCATCTCGTTTTCGGTGACGAAGACGGCCGTCTCGACACTCCCGAGAAACTCGCCCGCCGGATACGTGTGTGGCGCGCCGAGCTCGGCGCCGGCGTCCTGCACTGGCGCGTGCTGCGGACGCGCATCGCGGGACGGTTCCACGCCGCTCGCGGCTACCGGCACCCGTCACTCACCGCCTCCCAATCGCTTGCCTGGGACGACTTCCAGCAGGTGCCACCTCTTGCTCACGAGGCCGGACTCGAGGCGTGGCTGTACGTCACCGTGTTCGACGATGGATGGCCGCTCGCGCCGGCACGCGAACGCGCGCGAAGTCACCACAACGCGATGCACGGCCAGCACGTCGCGTGGCAGAGCGAGCTGACGCGCTTGCATCCGGAGTGGCTGGTCGTCGATCGTGCCGGCCGAACCCGCCAACGCGGTGTCCTGTCGCTGTCGTATCCGGAAGCACGACGTGCGTTGATCGATCGGTGGACTGGACTGATTGCGCCGACGCGCTTCGACGGGCTGTTCCTCTGTCTCCGCTCGCAGTCACGCCCGGCCGACCATGGTGATCAGTTCGGTTTCAATGAACCCGTGCGTGCGGACTTTCGTGCCAGGTACGGCGTTGACATCCTGAGTGACGAATTCGATCTTCAGGCCTGGCGGGATCTGCAAGGCGAGTACATCACGATGCTGCTGCGAGGGCTTCGCCACGAACTGGATCGACGGGGACTGCCGGATCGGCGCATTGGCGTCGGCGTCGTTCGCGGCGACGTGCTCGGACCGCCGCTCGGGAACACCACGCTGCACTGGCGCGACTGGATCGGTACCGGGCTGATCGACCACTTGATCGTCGACCAGAACTCGTCCCAGTGTCCGTCGATGTGGCATCAACTCTGGCCCATGCATCGCGGCACGGGTTACCTGCCGAACTATCTTGACGGGCAGGGCCTTCCGCCACTTCCCGACCATCTACGAAATGCGTACGCACCCGCAGTCGAGGGGAGCACCACCCAATTATTCGTCGCGCGTCAGTGGCGTCAGCGTTGCGCAGATGAGGAACGGGAGCTCTGCGCGATTCCCGGTGTTGCCGGTCTTGTGTTCAGCTCTTTCAGGCACGATAACCCTGCTGCGATCGCGCGAGGCGACTGGCGAGCGGGGGCACCGCGCCAACAATCCTCGATGAGCGGCTCACGAACTCTTTCAAGGTGAGCGGCGCTCCACCGACCAAAACAACAGGTTCGTGCAGCCGAGCCGCGGGGCTTCCCTCTTGCCTCTCTGAGCGGTGAAGGCGATCCGATCCGGTCGCCGTACTGGAGGCTCCCATGTCAACTGTCGCTCGGATTATGACGGTCAGCACGATGGTGGCGTTGTTCTCTGCTCCAGCTGTGGCGCAGTACGTCACGTACGACGTTCGGCGCAGCCAGAATCGCTCAGAACTGCGAACCTTCACGATGACCGAGACGCCGCGAGCCAATGTCACCGCTTCTCAGCCGTGGTGGGCCTACGAACGTGCGATCGACCGGCAGTACACAGATGCCGCGGTCGCTGCGCAGCTCGAAGCGCGGGGCTTCAGGCGTGATGACGCCCATCCTGATATGTACGTCACGACGCATCGAACCGTCCAGACGGAGATCTGGGGTTACGGGTGGTCTGGTTGGGGAGATGACGACTGGAGCCATTACGGGTACGGTTCGGACTACCTCGATTCGAGAGTCGCCAGCACCCTGTCCATCGACGTCACGAGCGCGGAAACCGGCGAACTGCTGTGGCGTGGCATCGGTATGCGCCATATGCATTTCAAGTCGAGCCCTGAGGATCGCCTCGAGCACATCTACAAGGAAGTAAGAAAGGTATTCAAGGACTATCCGCTCGGGACGGTCGCGACGAGCGGTCGCGAGATGCCCACGACGACCGACCGATGAGCGCGAAGAGGCCGAGGTCGTTCTCAGCGAGGCCGAAGACGACGGTTGGGATCGCGCCAACAATCCTCGAGGAGCGGCTCACGAACTCTTTGAGGTGAGCGGCACTCGAGCGATCAAAATGACAGGTTCTTGCGCTCGAGCCACAGGGCGTCCCTCTTGCCTCTTTGAATGGGTGAACAGCGATCGGATAACCCCTGGAGGGTCCCATGGAAATTGTCGCTCGCGTCATTACCGTCAGCACGGCGGTGGCGTTGCTCTCCGCTCCAGCTTTCGCACAGAAGGTCACGTACGACACGAGCCGCGCCGCCGATTTTTCACAGGTTCGAACCTTTTCGATCAGACAGACCCCACCCGCCGATCCTTATGCTTCGAAGACGACTGCCTACGACAGTCCGATCGTCCGCCAAAACACCAATGCGGCGGTCGCCTCTCAGCTCGAAGCGCGGGGCTTGAGGCGTGATGACGTACATCCCGATGTGTACGTTACGACGCATCGAACTTTCCAGACGGAGTACTACGGTTATGGGTGGCCCGGTTGGGGACCCGGTTGGGGATATGGATACGGGGGCTACTACGGCTACGGCTGGGGTTCGTACTACCTCGAGCCGATCATCGTGGGCACGCTCGTCGTCGATATCAACGACGCCCACACCGGCGAACTGATGTGGCGCGGCCTCTCCGAGCGCGACATGCACCCTACGTCGAGTCCGGAGCATCGCCTCAAGCGCATTAACAAAGAGGTGTACAAGATATTCAAGAAGTATCCTGCGGGAATCGTGGCGACGAGCGGTCGCGAGGTGCCGTCGACGACGGACCACTAAAAGAGCTTATCGCGGCGGATTCCGGCCGTCGGTGGGGTCCGCCTTCAGGCGGACCACTATGGTAGGCTCCGCCGCATGATTCGCCGCGATTTCTTCAAGACGCCGCTCGCGCTCGCCGGTTTGACACTGCGCCAGCCAGCCGAGGCAGCGGCGGCCGCCGCCGCCGGCGAAGAACTGGCCAAGGCGCCAGAGCTGACGCACTCCGTCGCCGAGTTCGTCGTCAACACCAAATACGAAAACATTCCGGACGATGTCATTGCGCTCGGCAAAAAGACTCTGCTCGACGGTTTCGGTCTCGCGCTGGCAGGTTCCGCATCAGTCGTCGCACCAGTGGTGCGTCAGTACATCGGCACGCTCGGCCTGACACGGAAATCGGCGACAGTGGTCGGCACCAACGTGAAGGTGCCCGCACGGTTCGCCGCGTTCGCCAACGGCGTCTCGATTCACGCAGATGATTACGATGACACCGGCTCCGCCCTGCACGTCGCGGCGCCGATCCTTCCGGCGGCATTCGCGGTCTGTGAAGAGGGACGCCGCAGCGGCAAAGAGCTGATGCTCGCGTTTCATGTCGGCGTCGAAGCCGCGAGCAAGATCGGCGACGCCATCTTCCCGCGCCACGACCGCGAAGGATTTCATACGACCGGCACCATCGGCTCCTTCGGCAGCGCCGCTGCCTGCGCGAAGCTGCGCGGACTCGATGCCGAACAGACTGCCTACGCGCTCGGGATCGCGGCATCGCAGGCCAGCGGCATTCGGCGCAACTTCGGATCGATGACGAAGGCGTTCCATGCGGGACACGCCGCCGAAAACGGATCGGTTGCCGCCGATCTCGCCGCGCTCGGTTTCACGGCCGCTGGTGACGTACTCGAGACGCCGCTCGGCTTTTATCAGGCCGCGGGCGGCGGGTTCGAACCGTCGGCGATCGTGAATCGTCTCGGTCGGCCGTGGATGTTCGCCTCGCCCGGCGATCTCATTAAGCGGTTCCCGTGCGGTACCATCCAGCAGCCGGTGATGGATGCGACGCTGCGTCTCATCGGACAGCATGCGACCAAGGCGGCCGACGTCGAACACGTCGAAGTCGGCGGCAACCAGAGCAACGTCAACACGTTGTTCCGCCATCGGCCGACGACAGGCCTCGAAGCGAAGTTCAGCATGGAGTTCGCGGTCGCAATTCTGCTTGTCGACGGCAAAGCCGGGTTGGGACAGTTCACCGATACGTCCGTCGGGCGCGCGGAGGTCCAGGACATGATCGGCCGGGTCCGCTTCTACGCCGATCCGGAGTTCGACACGCTCGGCCGGGAGGGCGCATTTCAGGCGGTGCTCGAAGAACCGATGATCATCAGAGTTCACATGAAAGACGGCCGCGTCCTCTCGACACGCACGGAGCCCGCGAAAGGCAGCCCGAAAAATCCGATGACGTACGACGAGGTCGCGGAGAAGTTCAGGACGAACGCGGAATTTGCGAGGTGGCCAAAGGTGAAAACGGAATCGATCATCACGCTTGTCAGCTCGCTCGAGCGCGCGCCGAACATCGCGCCGCTCACCGCCGCGCTGACAACCTGACTTCGACCCGAGACCCTGTCGGTTACTTTTGTTGAAGTCTCTCCCGCACACGCTGCCGCCGTTGCGCTTCGATCGCGCCGACATCGCCCATGCCCGGGGCCACACGTTCTGTACCGTCAGCCAGCACAATCCGCGTGAAGAAGATTCTTGGGGAACCGGTATGCGTAGGGTTACCGGTCACGGTGATTGGCTGGCCGGCTGCGACGGTTCGCGGCGTCCATCCAACTCTGGAAAGGCTCAGAAGAAAGACAGGTGAGAACGCATGGTGAGCAGCGGCTTCGCCGCGCAGCAGAAGCGTCAGCGCCAACAGAAAGAAAATGCATCGCAGCGTCATGGCTGGCTCGTTGCTTTTCGGAATTCCGTCGGCTTCTCGCAGTTCTCGTAAGGGGAGATGGTTTCCGTTGGTGCCCAGCCCCACGCCTTCCGTACTTGCATCGGCTGTCGTAGGCTCCACGGGTCCTCCAACGTGACAATGACCTCGAGTCGTTTTCCATCAGCGGAACGGGTGTATCGCTCGATGGCCTTCAGTTGGTCGCTGTGTGTGAACCAGAACGTAATGTTGGCGCTCACGCCAGAAGTCTCCACAACGAGCGTATTGCCCTCATAACGTCCGACTGAGTACCCCAATGGACTTGCGGCCTGGTTGGGTGGACGGGTTCGGCCGTCCATATAGATGGTTCGGCGCCCATTCCATTCCCCGTATCGAATTTCGATGCGATCGTCGTACTGCCTGATGTCCATCTGATGCGGAGCGAATATCTGCCGGGCGAAACCCCATGGTTCGCACGTGAGAAACCCGGGTTCGTCTGCGGGATCCAGCGGAAACGTTTTCAGCGCGGCGGCAGTCAACCGAGGGCGTATGTCCTGTTCGAGCTGATCATGATCGGCTTGCAGGGACACTTCCTCGTAGGGCCGACTGTCGTTGGCGGGATCGTCCAACAGTGCATTCAGGCGGGCGACTCCCAGTCAGTACAACCCACGCGTCGGCTGCAGTGGAGGGTGGATCGCTCCACATGCCTTGAACGTCGGGACGTGAGGTCGGCCCACCGGCGCATGCGAAGCCAGCGACTAGAACCAATGGGATCCAGAGTGACTGTCTCATTGCGCCAGATTGCAACCTGAGCGGCGGACGGAAGTATTCCCTCAAGGCCTGATCCATTTCAACGAAATCAGGTACCGCGCGGCGCGTATGTTAAGTTACGGCCGAAAGAATCGAGTGCTGCAACGCCGCTTCTCATGGAGAGGCCCGATCGTTACAATCCGCCCAGGAGAGATCTCATGAAGCTTGCGACGCGAAAGCCAACCCTGCTTGTCATCGGCTTCCTCGGGATGTGCGCCGCCGTCACGGCACAACGGTCGTCTGGACCGCCACAGCCGCACGCCGACCGGCTGCCCGCTGTCAGCGCGCCGCGGCCCAATCGCGGGACGCTTGCGGAGAAGCCCGCCAGCGCCATGCCCATCGTGCCAGCCGGCTTCACGGTGAGCGTGTACGCCGAGATGCGAGCGCCACGCATGATGGTGTACGCACCGAACGGCGATCTGTTCGTCAGCTCACCGGCGACCAACACCATCACTGTTTTGCGCGATGCGAACAACGACGGCGTGTTCGAGGCGCGCGGCGTGTACGCCGGCATGCCACCGGCGAATCCTCCGGCTCCTCCCGCTGGTCAGCGCCCGGCGCCACCGCCTCCTGCGGGGCAGCCGGTTAATCCCGACGTCAACGGGGAACGCCTCGGGGCTTCAGCGCCGGCATGCATGCCGCCGCCGCCGTTCAACAATCGCGGCCCCGGCACCGTAGCCGCGCCGTTCGGGCTGGCGTTCCACGACGGCTACCTCTACGTCGGAAACACGGGATCGCTCGTGCGATTCAAGTACACCAATGGCGACTTGAAGGCGCAGGGCGAACCGGAGAAGCTGCTCGATTTGCCGACGGGCGGACACTCCACCCGCAACGTGATCTTCAATCGCGCGGAAACGAAGATGTATCTCACCGTTGGTTCGATGTCGAACAACAACGCGGGTGAGGACTGCCGGCGCGCCGCAGTCCTCGAATTCAACCCCGACGGATCGGGTTACCGCGTCTACGCGTCAGGGATCCGTAACCCTGTCGGCCTCACGTTGCAGCCTGGAACCGACACGATATGGATCGCGATGAACGAGCGCGACAATCTCGGGGACGACCTCGTTCCCGATTACGCGACGTCGGTCAAGGACGGCGGATTTTATGGGTGGCCGTATTCCTACATCGGTTCGAACTACGACCCGCGCTACGTCGGCGCGTTCCCGGATCTGGTCAAGCGGGCGATCGTCCCAGACGTCTTGATCCCGGCGCATTCGGCTGCGCTCGGCATCACCTTCTACACGGGCACGGCGTTTCCACAGCGCTATCGCAACGGAGCATTCGTGGCGCTGCACGGCTCGTGGAACCGCTCGATGGCGTCAGGTTATCGCGTGGCGTTTTTCCCGATGACGAATGGGAAGCCCGGGCCGCTCGAAGACTTCATGACCGGGTTCATCATCAACGACGGCGAGGGCGGCGTACCGCTCGAGCGCTGGGGCCGTCCGGTTGGTGTGACCGTTGCCGCCGACGGCAGTCTGCTTGTCTCCGACGACGGCAGCAACAAGATCTGGAAGATCAAAGCGTCGCGATAAACCACGAAGTCTTCAAACCACGAAGGTCACGAAGATCACGACGTCATTTGTACGTGGGGGCCGACTTTAGTCGGCCCTGCACCTACAGTCGCAAAAATGTTCGGCTCCGTGCTCAGACCGCGCCCATGGGCGCGTCGACTCCGGCCCATAAATTCATCGTGTTGAGCTCGTCCCGACCGCATGCCTTCAGGTAGACGAACAGCTGCGTACGATAGGCCGCGTATCCGCACAGCACTGTGTTGACCAGGAATGCACCGCGAGACGTCCGGCGGCCGAACATCTCGATCTCGACCCTGAAGTCTGCGTCCGACATGGCGCCGAGTTGAGCAGCGTACGTGTCGCGCTGTGCAGCGATCGCGGCGAGCGTCTCGTCGAAATTGCGCGCTTCGGCCGCCTGCGTCGCGGCACCCCAGGCCGCGCGGTCGAAACCGCCGGCGTTTGCGGCTTCGACCATCACCGGCCCCATGTAGCTGAGATATTTTAGAAGGTCCAACGTGCTGCGCTGTTTCGGTGTCGGCCGATAGTCCAGCTGCGCGCGATCGATCTTGCTCGCGAGATGAAGAAGGATGTGCACTTCGTGCTGCATCGACGCAATGAGCTCGGACTTGGTGAGAACCATCGTTTGGCCTCCAATGGACGATCGTGAAGAAGAACGTTTACGGTCGGAACAAACGATTGATCTTGAGGATCAGCGCCCGGCCGGAGAGCTCTGGAAACCGACGTGCAAGCGTGTCTCTGTCCTCGTTGTAGACGATGAAGAACTCACTGCCTGGACGGAATTCCCATCGCAGCCGCACGTTGGCGCTGACAGAGTGGCTGCTCGAGTTGTATTGCAGCAGTGCGCTCGTGAACATCATCGGCGTCATCGTGAAGGTCACACGTGAGCCGACGAGCTGACTGGTGAAGGAGCCCTCCTTCAGGTCGACCAGGTTGAGCAGATAAGCGGGCTCGAGCGACAGTCGCGATCCGGCGTTCATCCGGCCGCGGCTCAAACTGACGGTCGTCTTGTGGCCGTTATAGAAGCTGCCGCGATCCACCGCGAACTGGCCGCTCACCTTCCGACGCTGTCCAAGGTTCATCTGGACGTGCACGTTGTCGAAACGATAGCCGCCGACAGGCAGCGTGATCTCAGGCGCGATGTCAAAGGGACGCGGCAGGAATTCGTAGCTGTCGGTGACGCTGAGGCTGAGACGATCGTTGTTCTGAAACTCCAGCGCCAATTCACCATACGACGTGCGCGTCTCGAGATGGCCCCTGCCGTTGGTGATGTAGTCGATTGAGCCCTGATAGAAGAATTTCCGTAACGAGGCAATCCGATTTGACCGTGGGCTGAACCGAAACAGCGCGGTACTTCGACGCATGTCGCGCCGCCGCAGGAAGCCGACCTCCGGATTGAAGTCGTCGCCGACCGACAGGTGCTCCAGCTGCGCACCATACCGGTCGCCCGCGTAGTCAAGCTGGCCGCGGAAGCTGATGTCGTTTCCCGTGCGGCCGTCGGTCTGCGAACGCGCCCAGTAGGTATTGATGTTCAGATTGTCGTAAAAGCCGAACGTGCCGTCGAAACCGTAGACGCCGTTGGTGCCGCTGCCGCTCTGCCCCACCGATCGACCCGTCAGCAGCAAGCCGACGCTGCTGCGCCGGAGCAGATCGCGTTTGAGACGCACGACCGAAAAATTCGTGGATCGCACGCCCCGATCGTTGTCGGTCTGCATGTCCACAAGGCCGAGGCTGTAGCGCCCGACGCGGCCCGTCGTCCGGCCGCCAGCAATGATGGGTATGGGCTGACCATCATTCAGACCGATTCGCCGACTGTAAAACAGGATCGGGACGTCGCTGTTGGCGGCGGAAAACCCACCCGCCGCAGCGCCGCCGAACGCGAAAAGTCCCTGGTTCTCGAGGAAGAAGTCGCGTTTCTCAGGGAAGAACACGCTGAAGCGCGTCAGGTTCACCTGCTGCTCGTCGGCTTCGACCTGCGCGAAATCGGTGTTGTAGGTGAAGTCCGCCGTCAGGTTCTGCGTCAATCCATACTTGACGTCGAGCCCGACATCCCCGCTCACGTCGTTGGAGAGGGCGGTTGCGCGGTCGGTCGTGAGGTCGGAAATCGCGTACGGCTTGAGCTCGAGGTTTCTGGTTCCGGATGGGACCTCGAGGCCGACGACCGTTGCTTCAACCGATCCCTGATACAGCGCCGACTGCCCGCGCGCGGCTGGAACGCGCGTGACGTATGAGATCTCGTTCTTCCATCGGTTGGTGCGGAACGCGTTGAAGCCCCAGATCTGCGCGCGCCCGGGTCGATAGCGAAGCGACTTGAACGGAACCGCCACTTCGACGGTCCAGCCGCCCTCAAAGCGGCCGGCCCTCACGTCCCAGACCGTATTCCAATCGCCATTCCACTGCCGCTCGTTCGTCACCTGTCCGTCCTGACGAGCGCCGAGCGCGTTGGTGACGAAGTTGACGGAATTGCGACGGTCATAAAAAGTGTCGAACATGAAGGTGACGATGTCGTTGCCCTGCCACATGTTCGGGCCATCGCGGCGCATCTCGTTGGCGATCACCTGGCCAGGCTCGCTCTCCCAACACCGGAACGAGACGTAAACGTTGCTGTCGTCGAAGGCCAGCCAGACTTCGGTTTTCTCGGTGGCGGGGTCGCCCTCCCGTGGTTCCTGCTGAATGAAATCTGAAATCGGCGGCACGCTGCTGTAGAGCGGCTCGTCGAGTGCGCCGTCAATTCGCAGTGGTGTCGTCACTCGAACGGCGCGAATCGTTGCGCGGCCAGAGTCATCACGTGTGATGACCGACGGAGCGATGGGCGGAGCCGGTCCATCGAAGTCGGCGGGAAGGGCGAACGCGGCTGGCGCTGGTGCCGGCGGTGCTAATAGCGGTTCTTCATCCTGACCGGCGTACGCGGTTGGAGTAGCCAAGGTGAAGATGCCGGCCAGGAGCCAGGCCTTTACGTATCTCATGCGGCGAGAATGAGTTTTACCATTATCCGAAATGCGCGGCGTGGTGAAGGCCAGATGTCGCGCCGATCAGGCGGCTCAGTTCCTCGACTGCCGATCTTTCCGTCTGCCAAGCCAGTCAAGCACGACCAGGGCGAGGACAAAGCACGTAATGCCGCCGAGCAACACCAGAGAAAAAGTCATAGAGTACGACCCAAGTACCGATGCCGATCCACGCGATCGTCAGCGAATAGGGACGGTCGCGAAGGAATTGTCCGCGTCGCTGTGCGGCCGTCAATCGTACCATCGTCTTCCCCGCGGATCTTGCGAGCGCCGTACGAGGGAAATCGCGACCGGCCCGCCTTATTGCACTTTCTGCATACCTGCAGCGCGCGTACGGAACTACCCTTCACTGCGTGAAGAAGGCACCGGCGAGGCGGGGCCCGCGCGGTCGTCTCAAGTCGATGCGCGTGAGCGGCGGCTTTCGCGAGTTCGTGCTCGACCAGCTCGCCGCGCTGCCCGGCCTTCGTGATCGGTCGATGTTCGGCGGCGTCGGGCTCTATGCCGGAGATGTGTTCTTCGGCATCCTGGCATCGGACGTCCTCTACTTCAAAACCGACGATTCGAATCGGAGGGACTACGAGCAGGCGGGCTCTGGGCCGTTCAAGCCGTATGCGGACCGCGCGATGACGATGCCGTATTACGCGGTGCCGATTGAGGTCGTCGAAGATGCGCCGACGCTGCTGACGTGGGCGAAGCGCGGCGTAGAGGTCGCCATCGCGTCGAAGAAGCCCGCCAGTAAATCATCGAAGACGAAGCGTTGACAGGTGGTCGGTTGCCACCAGCGGGTTACACATATGGAATGCGGAATTTGTGGCGAAAGTCCGAAAAGAGAATCGTCCGAATGCCGAGTCTTGCGCGTGCAAGCCAGATCGCCGTGATTTTCACGTTGCTGCTTGCGGGTTGCAGTGCCTCGTCACCTTCCGAGCCATCCGCACCGATCCCGCTGGTTCTTCAGGTCCACTATCGCACCGCCCTCGGCCCCGTCACTGTCGGGAATTCATTCTCATTGACCGCTTACGTCTTCGACTCCGACGGCGCATACGAAGATGTGACGTCGACGGCAACGTGGTCTTCCATGAATCCAGCCGCGGTTCGACTGACCACACCGCCTTCCCGCTTTACAGCTGTAGCACCCGGGCTTGCAGACGTTTCGGTGACCTATCGAGGACTTGTGCATGCCGTTCCGGTAACCGTCATCGAAATTGATCGACAGTTCCCGATCCTTTCGGTGGCCATTGGCGACCCTCACACGATCGGCCAAACGTCCTCGACATCCGCCGTGCTGCGGACAAGCACAACGCAGTCCCAGAATGTCACCGCGCAAACGAACTGGAGTTCCTCAGATCCGCGTGTGGTTACCGTGACGTCCGGCGCCCAGAGTGCGCTGGTCAGAGGTATTGGGCCCGGCACCGCCTGGATCACGGCGAGTTTCAATGGCCTGTCAACGTCATACGGTCTGTCAATCGAGCCATGACGAAACGGGGCCTCTTCCTACGGACCGCACTCGTGATGTTGATATCGGGACGCGCGCACGCGCAGCCCGTCAACGAACCGCAGCACGATCGTCAAATCGTCCAACTGCGCGGTGACCTCTACCAGGCACGTGAAGACCGGCAATACACCGTATTTCTCGTCACACCAGACGGGATCGTCGTCGTCGATCCGCTCAATATCGCGTTCGCCCGATGGCTCAAGGATCAGCTCGCGACACGATTTCCGAGCGTTGCCGTCCGCTACGTGCTGTTCACCCACCATCACTTCGATCGCGCGGAAGGGAGCAGTGTGTTCACGGGCGCGACGATGGTTGGGCACGGAGAGTACAACCAGGCATTGTCGAATAGCCGCGCAATCCTACCGACATTCGTCAGTGCACGTGATCAGAACAGGAACGGCCGGTTCGACGCCGACGAAGTAGTCGGGCCCGACGCCGAACTCCTCCTCTCACGCGATCGCAACCACGACACTGCGATCACCTCGAACGAGCTCTACGCAGGTGTGTATTCAGTGAGAGCCTCGTATGGCAAGCGACGGACCATCACGCTAGGTGGAAAGCACGTAGAGCTCGTCCACACGGGGACGTGGCATTCGCCGGATATGACGGCGTTGTTTTTTCCGAGCGAGCGCATTCTCTTTACGGTCGATCCACCTCCACTCAGGCGCGTCCCCTTTTCATTCGATGGCGTGAGACCGAACCAGGTCTACGACTGGCTGCATGCGGTAGTCCCGCTTGATTTCGAGACCGCGGTGTTCGGGGACGGCACGACGATGTCACACACAGAGATTCAGGACGTCGCGGATTACCTCGGCGAGCTTCGAGCTGGCGTGATCAGCGGGTATGAACGAGGCCAAACGGTTGAAAGCATCGTAAGGACGTCGCTACCCGAGAGTTATCGCGGAAGCGCCCAGTACAGCGGTCGCGCCGAACAGATTGCAGACGTTTATCGAACCCTGTCGCTTCGACAGGTAACGGTGTCTGGGGCGGCAAGCGGCAATTACAGTCGACTCAGATCCTCCTTCTGCAGCTCGTATTCATTCTGTGCGGCAGGAGGAGCCGTCCCCGCCGGCACCGGAGCGGTGTCGCTGCAGCTCACACGGAAGATCTCGGTTCTGGGAGAGGTCACATTCGGCGCCCAGATGTGGAGCACGCGCCGTAAATCGAATTACGATGAGGAGGTCGCGTTGCGTCAAACGCGGACCTCCGCCCTGCTTCAGTTGACGCCGGCCCGTTACCTCGCTTTCTCAGGTGGACTGTCCTACACGGCTGGAGATGCTCGCGGCTTCAATATCGTGCGGGGACAACTCATACCCGCCGGCGGCCGTCATCAAATCAGTCAACGTGCATCTCGTCTTGGCCTCGCAGGTGGTGCTGACTTCGTGTTGCCGGTCGGTGCGCGTTTCAACTTCGTGGTACCGCTGCGGGTTGTGTATGTCTCGTCATCCGAACTGCCACCGGATTGGCCTGGCCGGATCGCCGCGGATGCTGGCGTCGGCATTCGCATTCGTGTTGCGAGGTTCGTCCATTAACATGACCCACTTCTGCCTCCGAAATAAGTCCGCCGGGCTGCTTGGCGCCGCGCTGCTCGTCGTCGCGGGCGCAGGCTGCAATCAGCGGACTCCGCTTCCGCCGGCAGAGGTCATCGCGCCCAGCCCGCTGCCACCTCCGTCTCCATCAATTGGGCTCTTCGGACTCAGTCTCAGTCCCCCGGGTCTATTCGGAACGGCGCCAGGCGCTGGCACGGCAATCCTGACGCAACCAGCGCCCACCGGAGGCGTCCTCATATCCCTATCGAGCGGCGATCCGTCCGCGGCAATTGTGCCGGCGAGTGTCACGATTCCGGAGGGCTCCGATAGAGCGGCGTTCCCTATCGCGACACAAACCGTACCTATCGATCGCAAAGTCCCGATCACGGCTTCCGCGATGGGGACATCGTCGAGTGGAACGCTCGAGGTCTGGGCAGTACTGCCTACGTTTTACTCGTGGTTCAGTGATCCGGGTGAGCCGATCGGCAAGGGAGGGTTCGGACGCATAACAACAGGGTTCACAGGATCTGGAAGCGATACCGGCGCGACAATTACGATCAGTGCGCAAACTGGCGCCGGCACCGAAAGCTGGCGGTTCCGTTTCCTACCACCCAGAAACGTGCCGATGCACGTTGCCCGTTACGACGATGCGATAAGTTCCCCGAGTCAAGATCCGACTCACCCCATCATCGATATTTCCGGTCGGAGCACCGGGTGCAGTAGAGCAACCGGTTGGTTCGAGATCCGAGAGTTCGCGTTCACGCCGATGTTGTTCCCCAGTCAAAACCTTCTGCGATTCGACGCAGTGTTCGAGCAACATTGCGATGGTTCAGCGCCAGCCCTTCGCGGCGAGGTCAGGTTCACGCTGAGTGGGCGCTAAGCAACTCATCGCAATCGTTCTTACCGCGCTGGCTGCCGTAGAGTGCAACGAGCGCAACCCGATCCCCGAAGCGGTGCCGGTTGCGCCAAGCCAGCCACCGGCCACGCCGACGCCATCACCGCCGGTCGTGCCGCCACCTCCCGCTCCCCTGCCCGCGCCTCTCCCGCTGACGATCGCGTCGTTCACGTTGCGCCAGTCAACGCTCTTCGCCGGCACCGGAACAACCGGAACCCTGGTGATATCGCGTCCCGCTCCTGAAGGTGGCGTTGCCATAAACCTTTCGAACGGGGATCCGTCAGCCGCAACGTTGCCCGTGTCGGTCACGCTCGTGCAGGGAGCAGAGAGAATCAGTTTTCCAATCGGAACACAATCTGTTTCCAGCGATCGTCAGGTTGGGATTACTGCATCGGCGACCGGAACATCGGCCACCGTGCGACTCGCGGTGTGGTCGCCGTTGACGGGGCCGACGAATGTGCTTCGGTTTGCCAGCGAGCCAGGAGACTATGTCGGGGCAGGCCAAACGAAGAGAATTGACGCCGGCCCCAATGCCGTCTTCAGCGGCGACATGTGGGGCGACAACAACTACCTCTCGCTCTCGGTCAGGACGCCAGATTACAAATCGTGGTGGTCTCTATTGATGGGGGCCTCAGCCGGACAGCCACTGGCACCTGGCGTTTACCGAAATACAAGACGTATCCCCTTGATCGGTTCCAGTAACCCACGACTGGATTTCGCCGGCGATGGTCGGGGTTGCAACGAATCCACGGGTGAATTCGAGGTCTTTGAAGCCGTCTACGGACCTAAGCCAGCCCGGAGTGGAACATCGGGAACGATCGACCGCTTTCGCGCACGCTTCAGCCAGGTGTGTGATGGAGAGCCCGCCGGGCTGATCGGAGAAGTCTTCGTCGCCTCGATCCCAGCCACTTGCAAGACAACCGGAAACTGCTAGGCGACTCCATTCGGGTGTATAAGGGTGGCCTCACGAGGAGGCCACCATGGTCGATGAGACGAGACGCAAGATCCTGAAGACCGGCGCCGCCGCAGCCGCCATGGCCGCCGTGCCGCCCGTCCTCGCACAGCAGAACAATCAGGCCGCACGCGCCGGCAAGTTCTACGAACGCGGCAAGGTGCGCATTCATTACCAGGAGTGGGGCTCGGGGTTCCCGCTGTTGCTCATCTCCGGCGGCGGCCTTGGCGGGTCGACGATCGCCGGCCTGACGAATCCGTTCGACACGGTGGGCGAGTTCAAGGGCGAGTACCGCTGCATCGGCGCCGACCTCCGCACCGCAAACACAGGGCAGTCGAGCGGGCCGCTCGAAGTCGATCGGCCGTGGGACCAGTTCAGCGACGATCAGATCGGCCTGATGGATCACCTCCGCATCGACAAGTTCATGGTGATGGGCTTCTGCATCGGCGGCCCGCTGATCTGGAACCTCCTCGAACGCGCCCCCAACCGCGTCGTCGCCGCCGTCCTCGCGCAGCCGAGCGGTTGCCGCGTCGAGAATCCGACGCTGACGTTCGACACGAACATGCAGGGCTGGGGGCCGGACTACGTGAAGCGCCACCCGGACGTGACGATGGCACAGGTGGAGCAGTTCCTGACGAAGATGTACAAGAACCCCGCAGACTTCGTCTGGTCGGTGACGCGCGACTTCGTGAAGCAGTGCAAGACGCCGGTGCTCATCCTGCCGGACGACATCCCGGCACACCCCTACAAGGTCGCGATGGAAGCAGCGATGCTCGCACCGAACGCGGAGGTGAGCATGTTCCCGTGGAAGGAGCCGAAGGAACGGATTCCGCTCGCGGTTCGTCAGATCCGATCGTTCCTGCGCGCGCATCGGATGACGACCGCGACGGCGTAGCCACGAAGGCCGCGAAGCCGTTTAAACCGCGAGGGCCAAACCACGAAGGTGGTTAATTCTTGCGACGCCTGGCAAGGGGAGCGATTTGGCTGGCTAACTGGCCGATCTGTGCGCTGAGGGTCCGTTCGAGCTCGCCAATCGCTCCCTTGAGCTCCTCTTCCAGCCCGCCGATCGCTGCCTTGAGCTCCTCCTTGGTCGCCATCGTTGCTTCGACGCGAGCGAGGTTCTCTGCGAGCAGCTTGATCTCATCGCGTGTAGCCTCGTTCAAGATCGCCGCGTGGCGTTTCGCATCCTGGATCGCGGCAACCAGCTCGCCGCGCGTCGCGAGATTCGGCAGAAATTGCTCAATCCGATCCGCCTGCAGTTGGAGATTTCTGATCGCTTCTTCCATCTCGGTTGGAGTCATCGCCGCAATTCCTTTGAAGATTCGCGGAATCGGCGGGACGCCGATCCTACCATCGTCGATGACGCGCAAGGACGGAGCCGGAAATGGATCTAACGCTCATTCGGGCTGGCGCCGGTACAATCGGCCCATGACACCGATGCTTGTTCACGCGCGGCGCGCCGCGCTCGTCTTCGGAATTGTGGCGCTGTCGGTTCTCCCGGCGTCGGCGCAACTCGTCGCGGCGAAAGACGGCCCGATCGTCTACGGACATCACCACCTGAACGTCACCAGCATCGAGGCGCAGAAGAAGTTCTGGATCGATACGCTGGGCGGCAGATCCGTCAAGGTCGGCACGAGCCCGAACGAGATCGTCATGTTCCCGAACGTCCTGATCTTCTTGCGCGAGCAGAAGCCGACCGGTGGCACGAAGGGGACGACCGTGAACCACATCGCGTTCGCAGTGAAGGACGTCCGCCAGATGCGCGACAAGGCGAGAGCCGCAGGTTACCCGATCGTCACGCGCGAAGAGGCCGGCGCCGGCGACGTCGTCACCGACGACATCTCGTTCAACAAAGAACAGGGCAGCTACTCGGCGTTCGTGATGGGGCCGGACGATATCAAGGTGCAGTTCTTCGAGGTGAAGAGCAACCCGGCGCCGGTCGCGCTTCATCACGTCCACTTCGCGGGACCCGCGACCGAGATGCGTGACTGGTACGTGAAGATCTTCGGCGCGAAGGCCGGAACTCGCGGCGTCTATAACACGGCCAACCTGCCGGGCGTCGATCTGTCATTCGGACAGTCCGCGACACCCGTCACCGGCACCCGTGGCCGCGTGCTCGACCACATCGGCTTTGAGGTGCAGGGGCTCGAGGCGTTCTGCAAAAAGCTCGAAGGGATGGGCGTCAAGCTCGATCGACCGTATACGAAAGTGCCGGCGCTGAATATCTCGATCGCCTTCATCCAGGATCCCTGGGGCACCTACATTGAGCTCACCGAAGGGCTGAAAGAGGTTCACTGATCGACCGCCAGACGGTCATCTGCGAGCGGTGGAATACAACCGCGGCCAAAAAACCGTGCAGCCCTCTCACGTGATTCGGGTTATACGTCTCCGACATCGGTACCCGTTCCCCTCGCTGTCCATACTGCGCATCCGCGAACACTGCCGTCATGAAGACTGACGCGGCTGGCCGTGTGGGAGTGTGTCAGTGCGCAAACTGCTCGAAGCAGTGGCTGCAAAGCATCCCGGCCGACCTCGCGCGCGGCGCTGCTGCGTTCATCCCACCCCCGACACGGTGCCCGAATTGCGGCACGAAACGGTCGTTCGCACTGGACGGTACCGCGCGGCGGGCGTGGCGCTGCAGCTGGTGTGCGTACGAATTGCTCGCACGATTGGAACGCCGGTGCATACCCGACCGCCGCATGGGAGCGGCGGACCGGAGAACTCGGCGACGGTAACCCGACTCTTAGTCGTCCAGCTTTTCAGGAGTACGCGTTCGAGTCCTCGTCAGGCACACTGGCGAGCATGTTCGTCATCGAGCTCACCTACAAGGCGCCGCTCAAAGACATCGACGCCAGCATGCCTGCGCACATGAAGTTTCTGAAGAGATACTACGCCGCCGGACATTTCGTCGTGTCGGGTCGCAAGATTCCCCGCGACGGCGGGATCATCCTGGCGGTTGGCGACGGCCGCGAACAGATCGAAGCGATCGCGCGGGAGGATCCCTTCTACACGCGAGGACTGGCCGATGTTCGAGTCATCGAGTTCCGGGTGAGTCAGCGTTCGGATGCGATTCAGACGTTGATCGACTCGTGATGGCGTAGCCCGTAAGGCGTTGCGCGCTCAAGCGCCGACGGGGCATGAGCGTTGGTTCCAATACCTTGCGCCGCGTGCGGCTTATCACGCCTTCAAAGGGCCTGCGGGCAGTCCGTTCTTCTTCAAGCTGGAATGCGTCTCGGTGTATAAACGTGCCGAGCCAAGGAGGCTCGGCAATGGACCGAAAGAAGCCTAGCCGAAGGAAGTTCCTGGCGAGCGGCGCCGTCGTCGCAGGGGCCGCCGCAGGAGCCTTGAAACCGGCGAACGCACAGACGCCAGCACCAGCAGCAGCACCAATGGCGGGGACCGCGGCTGCCAAGAAAGACATCAAGGAGCTAATCGCCTACGGCGAGCGGTCGCGATTCGTCACCTCGCTCCGCGAGCCCTCGGAAGGTCGGCCCTCTCCCGATGCCTTCGGCCTGACCTTCCACGTCGTCACCCCGCTCGGCGAGTCGGCGGGCAGTATCACGCCTTCATCACTTCATTACGTCGCCGCCCACCGCGGGTTCTACGTGCCGGACATCGATCCGGCAAAGCATCAACTGATGATTCACGGGATGGTGGACCGACCGCTGATCTTCACGGTCGATGAAGTGAAGCAGTTCCCGTCGGTCACCCGCGTCCACTTTCTCGAGTGCATCGGCAACCGCTCGAATGCGAGACGGAATACGGTGGCGCAGACGCACGGGATGACGAGCTGCAGCGAATGGACGGGCGTGCTGGTGTCGACGCTGCTCAAGGAAGCCGGCGTCCAGAAGGACGCGTCCTGGATCGTGTCGGAAGGCGACGAGGAGGTGAAGGGCGCCTCGAGCATTCCGCTCGGCAAGGCGATGGACGACTGCCTCGTCGCGTGGGCGCAGAACGGCGAGCCGGTGCGCCCGCAGCAGGGGTTCCCGCTGCGGCTGATCGTCCCCGGCTTCGAAGGCATCTATCAGACGAAGTACCTGCGGCGGATCAAGGTCGTCGATCGCTACTACATGACCTACAACGACTACGGTCACCTTCAAAAGGATCCGAAGGTCATCGCCCTGACGTCGCAGATTGGACCGAAGTCGGTCATCACCTTCCCGGGGGGCGGCCATCAGTTGAAAAAGCCGGGCTACTACGAGATCAGCGGCCTCGCGTGGTCGGGCGCAGGCGCCGTCAAGAAAGTCGACGTCTCCACCGACGGCGGCAAGACCTGGAAGGTCGCCGAGCTGCGGACGCCCGCGTATCGCATGGCGCACACGCGATTCGCGCTGCCGTGGACGTGGGACGGCAAGGAATGCGACATCATGTCGCGCTGCACGGACGAACTCGGCACGGTGCAGCCGACGCGCGCGCAGGTCGCCAAGTTCTGGAACGAGCCTCTGACGCCGCAGTTCAACGTGAAGGGCGCCGACAACACGATCCAGGTGTGGAAGATCAGAGCCGATGGGAGCGTGCACAATGCGAACTTCCTCTAACGCCAGGTGCGCCTCTGCCGGGTCTAAAAAGACCCGGCCTACGCTCATCGCATTCGTGCTCGTCCTCGGCGCCGCGGTCAGCGCGCAGTCGCCCACGTATCATCTCGGACGCACGCCGACGCCGGACGAAATCAAGGCGTGGGACATCGCCATCAGCCCGGACGGCCACGAGTTGCCGCCGGGTCACGGCACCGCGAAGGAAGGCAGAGACTTCTTCATCGAGAAGGGATGCTCGCAGTGCCACGGCCGCAACGGCGAAGGCGGCAGGGCCCCGACGTTGATCGTCATGAAGGGCATGTCTACGGCACCCGGCAGGCCAATGCCCGGGATGGATATGGGCATCCAGGGGCCGGGCCTGATGGCCGTGAGCGCGCCGTTCGCGACGACGATGTGGGATTACATCAACCGCGGGATGCCGCTCGGACGAGAGGGATCGCTCAAGCCGGACGAGGTCTACTCGCTGGTCGCGTTTCTGCTCTTCAGGAACGACGTGCTCAAGAGCGAAGACGAAGTGCTCGACAACCAGACGTTGCCGAAGCTCAAGATGCCGAATCTCAGTGGATACACCGAGCATCCTGAGTGGAAGCACGCGACGCCGCGGCTTCGCGATTATCCATGAGCGGTGGGCCGACCTAAAGGTCGGCTCCCTACGAACTGTGAACTCAACCAGCAGGGCCCAACGTGTCGGTGCGAGGTAGCTAATGGCAACGCCATCGTGGAACATCAGCGGGCAATATTTCGAAACCTGCAGTTGCGACTTCATCTGCCCCTGCATCGTGGGGTAGATGGCGGTTCGACCCACCAAAGGCACATGCACGTTCGCCATGGCGATGCAGATCGAACGCGGCAGCTTCGGCAGCATCTCGCTCGATGGCATCCCATTCGTCGTGGTCGTCTACCCGCCAGAGGAAATGGGGAAGGGCAACTGGTCGGTCGGCCTCATCATCGATGAGCGCGCCAGCGCCGAGCAGCGCGACGCGATCACCGCCATCGCCAGCGGCCAGGCCGATGGCGCCGGTCTCGGGGTTGATGGCAGTTTCTCGGCGTCGACTCGGCAGCCATCCGCATTGAGCGCAGCGGCCTGAAGTTCACGGCGACGGCCGGCAAGCTGCTCGACATGGCCGCGGAAGGGCAGCGAGGCATCGATCCGAACACGACCGACCCGATGTTCCTCGACAACACGGGGCATCCGGTCTCGAACCGTCTGGCGCTTGCGCACGCGTCCAAGAGCCACCTCCATGCGCTCGGACTCGCCTGGGACGATGACAGCGGGAGGAACAACGGACATTTCGCGCCGTTCGCCTGGCGCAGTGCCTGATCCAATCGGCGCCGAGCAGCCGCCCACACGTCTCGAGCGGCTGCTCGAACACGATCGCGCCGCGTTCGCCGTCCTCCTGATTCTGATTCCGATCGCCTGCTGGTCGTGGATCGTCGTCATGGCGCGCGGGATCGATCGGCGCGTCCGCATGGGCGTCGATCACGAGATCTACTGCGTCGGGTGCTGCTGGGCGCTGATGCTCCTGTTGTTTGTTGGCGGCGTCATGAACCTACCGTGATCGTCGCGCTCACCGTCTTCGTGGCGGTGGAGAAGCTTCTTCCCATCGGCGCCGCGGCCGCACGGGTCAGCGGTGCAGGGTTGATCGCCGCCGCGGCATGGATGCTCGTTCGGTAAGGACGTAGGGCCGGCTAAAGCCGGCCCCTACGATCGCGAGGTCAGTTCGTACTCCGCTGCCCGACCGCGCGTCTCAGCTCCGCCATGGTTACCTTCCGGCCGTCCGGCGGATAGTGCACCGGAACGATCGTCTCGACGTCGAGCTTGAGGCGATTGATGTTGTCCAACAACGTGACATTGGCCGGATTGACGGTTGCGGGTGGAGGCGCGTCGGCCTGCGCCGGCGGGTTGAATGAATCCGCCTCTACGAGGATCTTCTCCTTCGGAAGATACGCCATGACGAGTCCTTCGTTGTGCAGGCTCCCCTGCGTCCGGTACAGCTCGATCGTGTGCGTCCCGTCGGTCAACACCCGCTTGTCGCCGATCGTCTCGACATTCACCTTTGCCTTGTTCTGCGCCAGCTTGTCGGGATTAAGCGTATGGGGCAGAGCAAAAATCTTCTCGTAGTAGCCCTTATTCGCCTGATGCGTGATGATCGTCGCGCCTTCGGCCACGAACGTCCGCAGTCCGCCCGCGTGATCGAAGTGCCCGTGCGTGTTGATCACATACTTGATCGGCTTGTTCGGGATATCCTTTCGTGCCTCGGCAATGACTGCGGTGGCTCGTGCTTCGCTCTGCGGTCCTTCGATGATGACGATGCCGTCCCGCATGTCGACGGCGAGCGCCGCGTAGGCCGGCAGGATCAGAAAGACGCCGTCAGCAAGTTTCTGTGACGAGGGTCCAGCAGGCGCACCGCCGCCACCGCCGCCAGGACCGCCACCGCGCTGAGGCGGCGCGATGTTTGCCGGCGCGTTGATCTTCGCATCCGTGACCGTCATCTCCAGCGTCGGATAGCTGGCCTGCTTCTCGACGATGCGGGTCGGCACTTTGACGCCGCCGAAATCCTTGTATCCGCTATACGTCGCCTCGTACGGCGTATCGCCGAGCATCGTGTCTATCCACGTCTCGACCTTGTCGACCATGTTGTCGGCGCCGATGTACCCGTTTACCTTGGCCTTGTTCGGCGCCGTGAACGTCACGACGGTGTACTTCTTGCCGCCGACAGTCTCCGATTTCAGCGTCGCGTCGTTCGCTGCCGCCTGGTGGAGGAAGCCATACGGCGTGATCCAAATTGCCAGCTGCGCCGGCCATGGAGTGTTTGCATTGACGATCAGCTGCTGCATCGGCCCGGGCTGCAGACCGCCGCCCTTCCGCATCGGGTCCGGAGCGTCGCCGACACGCTCGGTGCGCATTGCCGGCGAGTCGAAATCGATCGTGCGCGTATAACTTTTGAACTTCCATGCGGGCCATGGCGAGCCCGGGTTGTAGGCCTGACCAAAGGAATACTCCGTCGCAGAGCCTGAGTACTGGATGGTCTTGACCTGATCGGCGCCCATCGCCTTCGAGGCCGCGGCGATGACGTTCCTGGCGTCCTGTCCGCCGACCGTCCACGTCAGAGAGAGAGCGAGCGCGAGGGCGAACAAAATTTTCTTGTACATGCGGTCCTCCGAAACCATCGCGCATTCTGTCACAACAAACAGCGAAGGCGCGTTGAGCTTCGCGAGGACAATGTGGGATTACATCAACCGTCTCTGAAGCCTTGGATGCGGGCGGCCAGCCGTCGGCCGCCCGCGTTCGTCCCGCGGAAGCTACGGTGTGCAGCTCTCGTTCAGATCCTTGATCGACGACACACGGAATTGCGGGAGCGGAGCATTGGTCTTCACCGTCTCCTTCACCTTTGAATCCGGCGCATCCTCCCGCTCGACTTTGGTTTCCGTCGTGGTCTTCGACTCCCCTGCCGGGATCATCGTTCCGGTCACCTCGACCTTGTGACCCATATGCGTCTGGAATTCGACCTTTTCTTCTGGAATGAGCGCGTATGTGGTGGTCGTCGTTTCGGTCACGCCAGCCGTGCCGACCGCCGTCTCGGTCGTGCGACTGACAGGCTGGACCTTCGCCAGGACGACACTCTTCGTTTCCGTTCCAGTCTGCATACAGCCTGTGTAGCTGATTGTTGTTGCTTTGCCACCCTCAGTCTTCGTCGTAGTCGTCGTCTTCGTCTCCTGAGCGCTGACGGCGATAACGCACGAGCAGCCGAGAGCGACCGCGAGGGCTGCGATAGAACGTGTCATGTCTGGTCCTCCTCTTCCAATTGCCCGTCGGCAACGCACGTTGCTCGCCAACGTCGCTGACGGCCGTTGAGGTCGAGGAGCAGTCCTAAGGCACTCGCCTCACGTGCTTCAATCTTCGTGGCAAACGCAAAAGTCTGCGATTCGGGAGACGGGTGGGTTATTGAACCCCGGCCGGAGATGGCTCATGCAAATTCGACAAACCGAGTAGTTACTGCTCGCTCGTCGAGTCTATTTCCGTCTGGCTGCCAGTCTTCTCTGATCGCCTTCAACTCGTTTCGTGCTCAGCGTGAAGATCTTCGCGTCGCTGACGGCGGCGCTATTTTTTGCGGGCGGCGCGAGCGACGCGAGACGTCGTGACTTCTCTATTTCTGACTGCTCAACGGTCCGATCTTCTGCTTCTGATCCTCGAACCGCAGCCAGAGCGAGATGCGCGGCTCCTTGGAGACGTTGGCGGTCGTGTGCCCCTTGCCGGTGAGATCGTCGATGTATTCGATCGATCCCGGAGGCAGATCGACTTTGCCTTCGGCGAGCTGCAGCTGACCGCCGCCGGTGAGGTTGATGATGTAGCGGCGCTCGGGGCCGACGTGATAGTCGCTGAAGCTTCCGGGCTGCCCGACGTTCACCTTCACCCCTGTGACTTTTTCCATCACCGACTTCGCGTTCAGCTCGATGTTTTCCACGTGGGACAAGCCATCAGTTCCCGTGTACACCCGCTGCATCATGAAAGGTTTGGACGGGGACTGCGCAGCGACGACGACTGGATCGCCCTTGACTGCCCAGCCGAGAGCAAATCCGATCACGAATGCTGCGCCGATCAGGAGTCTCGTCGTTGATTTCATCTTGTCCCCCTTCAGCTACCTTTTCTTTCGTTCTCGCGCGGCCAGTATTGCGATTTGTTCTGCAATCTGGCGAACGTCGGACGAAACAGCCGTCACCTTGTCATCGAGCTGGCGAATCTCGCGCCGCGTCACGAGAATCAGGTTTTCCGTGTACCGCTTCGCGTCCTCCAGGCCCGTCTTCAGGTCCTCTTTGGTGGCGAACGCCTTGAGATCGTCTTTAGTGGCGAAGGCCTTGAGATCGTCTTTGGTCGCGAAGGCCTTGAGATCGTCTTTGGTCGCGAGAAGCGGCAGATATTGCGCAACCTCGCTGGCCCATTGATTGAGGTTTTTGATCTGTTCTTCCATCTCTGATGGTGTCATCTGCCGAAATCCTTCGACGGTCGAGACCCCGGCGGGACGCTGGAGTCTACCATCGTCGATGGGTTCGGCAATGCGTGTGCCGCATGCGAACGGCCTACTCACCTCGACGGATCTTCTCGACCTTCGCGTCGCGCTCTGACGCGAGACGTTCCTTCTCGCGCCGGAAACGCCGATCGACCTCCGCGATCTCCGCAGGGTCGGCGCCCCACAGCTGTTTCATCGCCGCCGCCTGCAGGATCTCCTGCTCCGCGATCTTTGAGTCGTACAGACTCCTGACCTCGGCGATCGCGGCCTTCTCCTCGTCCGTCAGCTTGCGGGTCGTGACCCCTTCTTCCGCATCCTTCTTCCGCAGCCGCTCCATCGCCAGCTCGTAAGCAGATTTGGGCGCACCATCGTCAGCCATGTCTTCAGCTTAGTCCGAGTGATCGCTACGCCGTAGCGCCTTCACCCTGCTCCGCAGCTTCTTGGCCTCGAGCCGTTTCTCGCGCGCGACAGGCCGCGGCTTCGTCGCCTTGCGCCGCCGCGGCTTCGTCGCCGCCCGGGCGACCAATTCGACCAACCGCTCACGCGCCGCCTCTCGATTCCGCGCCTGCGTCCGATGCTCGCGGCTGTCGATCACCAGCACGCCATCGGCAGTCATGCGGCTGGCCGCGAGCGCGAGCAGTCGATCCTTGACGTCGGATGGCAGCGATGAGGCGCGCACATCGAACCGGAGCTCGACGGCCGTCGAGACCTTGTTGACGTTCTGACCGCCAGGTCCGGACGCGCGCACGAACCGCTCCTCGATCGCGCGATCGTCAATCGCAATGTCGTCGGTAATGCGAATCACGCCGCCCGTCACGTTGTCGGCCATTCAATGTGCTCGTAACATACTGGCCTTCGACATTGCCCTTGAACCGTTCGCACGTACCTTGGGTCTCGCTGACGATCGTCGCCGCCGCGTGCGTGGTGTTAGCGGCCGGCACGCCCGCAGACGACGAAGAATTCCGTTACGCGGTTCTGACATCATGGCTCCACGTTCGTACACTTTCGCAGGGGACCTACGCGTTTTGGACCTCTCTCCTGGGCTTGGGACTTCCCCAGCCGTTCATCCCCAACTTCTGGTTCCATCCGCTTCTGCCGCTTCTCGCGGTGTTGGAGCCCGCAACCTGGGTCCGTCTCTTGTTGCTGGCGCATACCGTTGCCGGCGCCGCTGGTATGTGGCAGGTCGGCAGAATTCTTAACCTTCGGCCGATCGTTCGGGCGGCCTGCACGTTCACCTTTCTTCTCGCCGGGCCGGGAATCAACTACGCACTTCGGGATGCCTGGCCGTCGCACTGGATCGTATGGACCTCGATGCCGTGGCTGCTGTTTTGTCTGTGGCGCACCCTGGACAGCGCCGGCCGGCGCAGTTGGCGCTTGAGCATGCTGCTAGGGCTGCTCAGCGGCCTCGTGATCGCAAACGCCAATCCCGCCTACGCTGTCGTCTATGCCGTCGTCGTGGTCGCCGTGATCGTGGCGCGGTGGCACAGCATCATAGAGCGATGGCGTCCCCTCAGCGTGTCGGTGTTGATTGCGCTCCTCATCTCCTCGCCGAATGCAGCAGTGCTTATCTCGGAGCGCGGACTCTTCGCTTCGGGCCTCGGCCTTCAAACCGAAAATCGTCCGCTTCCGCTGGCGGCTGCAGGGGACGTGTTCCTGCGACCCTTGAGCCATTTCGCGTCGCAGATTGATCCTGCGTATGACGACGATCGAACGTTATCCTTGGGCGGTGCGTTCGCGCTGCTGGCCATCGCCGCATGTTTCCGCGGAGGATGGAATCGCCGCGAACTCGTGCTTGGACTCGCGATCGGCTTGACGCTGCTGTTTACGACGATTCCAATCCCGCTGGCATCGCAGCGCTATCAGTTCAGAGATCCCGTCATTCTGTGCGCGATTCTCCTCGCCGGGATGGCGGCGGAGCGCGGCCTGCAGGAAAGCCGCATTCGGTATCTCACAGGATTTCTGCTGCTCCTGCAGATCGTCGTCGTTGCGTTGATCGCCACGCCTTTCGCCAGGTATGCGTGGGACGAAGCACGTTCGGGCATGCCCTGGTTTCGTGGCGCGACTGCGGCCGTCGCTCCGGCGGACACCCTCGTCTCGACTCTCGCGCCGCCGGGATTGGTGGCGTTCTCTCCGCGTGTGGAGGGCGGAGTGATGAACCGCACCTACCTGCCAACGGGCCTCGGCGTGAACGCGCTGGCGTACCGCGGGGTTCACGTGCTCAACGGCTGGTTCAAGGGAGTCAGCGCCGACCCGATATGGCCGGACAAGAGTCTCTTCTACGCACGCGTTGCACCGCCGCAGCCTTTTCTGGAATCCGCCGTTTCGCTCGACCTGCTCGGTATTCGATACGTGCTCGCGGAGCGCGGTGAAACTCTCGCCCCGGGCCTGCGCGAACTTTCCGTGACGAACGCCACGGCGCGGGAACTCGTGCTGTATGAAAACGACGACGCGTCGACCGGCGCTATCCTGGTCGATGCCGATGTCGACAACGTTCACGCGCCGACATTGCCCGATTGTCCGAACGATCGCCTGCTCTGCCGCGACCTCTCCGTCGTCACGAACCTGCACCCTGCAGTCGTCGCAATCGTCCGCTCGGAAGGCGCCATCGACGTCACCTTCGATCGCCTCGAGACGTCCCGCACCCTCGTCATTGCGGAAATGTTTCGTCCCGGTTGGACGGCAACGACAGCTAATCAGCAGCCGTCGACCTTTGCGTTTCTCGACAGCCTGCTGGCCGTCCGCGTGCCAGCGGGTGCGGCATCGGTCCATTTTGCTTACCGACCGGGCCTGATGTACGCGGCAACCCTTGGCGCGCTCGCCACGATCGCCGCGTCGCTGCTCGCGGTGATACTCCTATCGCGATAACGTCACGGCACCGGCAGCAACGGCGTATCCTTCGGACGCACGTGCTGGTCGGCCACGTTCGCCAGCAGCGTCGTCGCCGCATAGTCGCCCATCAGGGAAATGATGTTGACGAGCCCCTGCCTGCCGAACTGCTTCTCGGCGCGCGCGAAGAGGTCGGAACTCACCTTGTGTTTGCCGAACCCATCACGACCGAGCTGCACGATGACGGCGTCCTTTTCCGCCAGCTTCGCCAGCGGTCTGCGGTACTTGACGACGTCGATGATCTCCTGCTGCAAGCCGGCCTTCTGCGCGGCAGGTTCGTGCGCGGTCCACACGTAGACGCAATCCATCTCCCGCGCCGTGACCAGGATCGCCAGCTCCACCAGGCGGTTGTCGAGACCGGCCTTGCGCCGGAGGTAGTCGTTTACGGCCGTCATCGGCTCGGCAACGGGCGGGCTGTATTGACGCATCGGCCCCGGCCCGTAGGCATCGGGCGTCAGACCCGGCCTGATCGCCGGAAATCGATTGCCCGTCTCGGGATGGACATCCTTCGGAAATTGCGCCTGTCCGGCGAGGGATCCGGCGGCAATCACCAGCAAAAAACCTGTCAGGCTTTGAAGTAATCTCATCTTCCGCTCCGCGCGGATTATTGCACTCCTATCGGGTCGCAGGCCCATATAATCCCCATGTTCAGAGGAGGCAGCCGTGAAGAAAACGATGCTCATCGCGCTCTCGCTCGCGTTGACGGTGCTCGCCGGCACCGCGTCCGCGCAGCTGGTGCCGGTCAACCAGGCCGGCGTGACCATGGGTCACTGGCACATCGCCTCGAAGGATGTGGAGGCGAACAAGAAACTGTTCGTGGCGATGGGCGGCAAGCTGTACATGCCTGGCGGCCAGCCGCTGATCGCATTCCCGGGTCTCTATATCAGCCTCGTCCTCGGCAATGAGAAGGGCGAGGGCGGCACGGTTGGTTCAGTTGTGAACCACGTCGGCTTCATCGTCGACAACGTCCAGAAGCGTGTCGCCGAGTGGAAGGCTAAGGGCGTCAACGTGCTACCGGGCGGCGCGCTGCCGGCGGGCGGCAACCGGCTGGATCAGGCCTACGTCGAGACGCCGGACGGCGTACGCATGGAGATTCTGGAAGACAAGACGCAGACGGTGCCGATCCGCAACGAACATATTCACTTCTTCCTGCCGGCAGCCGAGATTCCGAAAGCCGTGGAGTGGTATGCGAAGACGTTCGGCGGACAGGCAGCCACGCGCAACAACGCGCCGGTCGTGAACCTTCCGGGCGTCCAGCTCCGGTTCAACGCTGCGGATACGAAACAGGCACCGACGCGCGGCCGCGTGCTCGATCACTTCGGCTTCGACACGAACGATCACCCGGCCTTCGTGAAGCGGCTCGAAGCGCAAGGCATCAAACTCGACCAACCGGTTGGCAAGGGCGCGACCGGCAACACGATCACGTACATCACGGATCCGTGGGGCGCCCGCATCGAAATCGTCCAGCGGCTGCCGCTGGGGCCGGAAGTCCGGTCGACGAACTAACCGAAACGCTCAATGCACGGATTGTAGAGGCGGACCTTAAGGTCCGCCTCTACTCAATGCCCACCGGGCATTGAGCATTGCTCTGGATGGCGATGCCGATTCACGAATACTTATGCAAGGCGTGCGGGAGCCAGTTCGAACACCTCCTGCTCCCGGCCGCGAAGACGGAACCGGTCTGCCCTGCCTGCCGGAGCCGCGACCTCGAGAAGCTGATGTCCGGTTTCGCGGTAAGCACGCTCGAGCGGACGAAGGCCAACGTCAAGGCGGCGCGGAAACAGATCGCGCAGAGCAAGGATCACAAAGACAAGCAAGTCGCCCAGGCCGAGTACGTCAAGCACCACTCCGAGGACCACTAACCGCGCGGCTGATTACTTTTCGCCCATGAGCGTTTTCACGCGGCTGTACGCCTGCCGGTACTGGAGCTCGGCTCGAAACAGTTCGACTTCCAGTTTCGCGCGCGCCGCGTCAGCGTTCTGGTCGTCCGAGACGTAGTTGGCTTCGACGACGCGAGCGGCCGAGACGACGCGTCGCGCCAGTTGATAGAGCTCGCGCGAGCGTTCCAGCTCGTAGAAGCTGCTCTTCACGTTCGATGCGGTCTTGGCCCTGGTCAATTCCACCCCGAGCTCGGCGGCCTGCTCCTGCGCATGCGCCTCTTTGACGCCGCTCTCGCGCTTCCCGCCATTGAATAGTGTGTAGGTGGCCTCGAACCCGATATACCAGTTGTTCTGCGGGACGTAGCTAAATGTCGTTTGATGAAAGTAACCGCCAAGGACGGCCACGGTCGGGATGTACTCCATCTTTGCCAGTCTTGAACCGGCGCGCGCCTTCACTGCCGTCATCTCCGCCTCGACGAGGTCGGAGCTCGCCGCCGTCGTCGCTTTAGCGGTCGCGTCACTTAACGTCAGGTTCTCAACGACCGTGTCAGGCGGGACCAGCTCCAGCCGCGTGCCCTCGGGCAGGCCGAGCAGCTCGTTCAGCGACGCTGTCAGCTCCTTGACCCTGCTGGCGGCGAGCACCAGTGATTTCTCCGCTCCGATCGATTCAGTCTGCTGGTCCGAGGCGCGAACCACGCCAGCAGTGACCGCGGCGACGGATCTCGCCTGAATCCGTTTCGCATCTGCCCCCGCCCCGAGAAGCTCGCGCTGGGCAATGAGCAGATCGAAGTAGTTGTTCTCGACTCTCCCTGCCAGCTCCGTCACCGGGAGACCAGCCTTTGCCCTGGCGACGTTTTCGTCCGCACGTGCGATCTTCACCAGCTGGTGGACGCTCAACAGCGGCGTGATCGGTTGCGCCGCCAGAACGTTCACGACAGTTTGATCCTGCTGAAAGACATTCACGGGGACGCTTGCGAATTGCCCGACGAGCGGACGCCGCACCGTCAAGACTTCGCCAAGTGGATCGTTGAAATGGATGTTAAGGAACTGCGCGCTGACGTTCGGAAAGTAAAGAGACTTGACACCGAGTCGATGCTGCCTCGCGGCTTCGACCTGCAGCTCCCCGAGGCGCACGAGCGGATTGCTCGCGGTAGCTGCGAGCTGCTGTGCCTGCTGCAGTGTGATTCGGCGCACGTCAACCGGTGCGGCGCCCGCGTTCTGAGCCGATGCCGATCCGCCAACCGCATCGCCGATGTTGATCACGAGAGGCGCCCGGTCCTCCGGTTTGATGTCGGCCACAAGCGGAAAGGCGATGTTCAACGGGAAGTTGGACGCTGGGCCTTGAGCCCCGACTGCGCTTGCGTACAACAGAAGCCATCCGACCAGCGCGACGACGCGCGTGCCCCTTGATCGTTCACACATGTTGCTTTCCCTTGTTCGCTCGTTGACCCGGCTCGACACACACCGACGGAGAATCAGCGCGTTGTCGAAAGACGGCGTGCCGGGCCGCCCGGTGCAAGCCGCACGCCCGTCAGAGGAGCAGGAGACTCGAAGGAGATAATCGTGAGGAAGGCGCGGCCGCTCACCGCATCCGGTTGTTGCCGTCTCGACGCGTCGTGAGCGGAGTCCGCAACACCGAAAGGCTCAATGTTGCGGATTGTAGAGGCGGACCTTAAGGTCCGCCTCTACGAGCGCAGGAAGCCTCGCAACTCCTCCAGCAGTTGCTGCGACGCATCCAGCTGGATGTTGTGGCCGGACGGCATGGACCGACCTCGCACGTCGGAGGCGCGCTCCCGCCAGACGGTCATCACGTCCCACAACTTTCCGACGTTTCCCTGCTCGCCCCACAGCACGAGCAGCGGACATGCGATTTTTCGACCTGACTTCATGTCGGCTTCGTCGTGCTCGAGATCGATGGATGCACCCGCGCGATAGTCCTCGCACATTGCGTGCACGGTCGCGGGATTCTTGAACGCTCGCAGGAATTCCGCGAAAGGCTCCCCGTCGCCGCGACCGATATAGGTCTCGAGGCTGTTGTTGATCATCGTCTCCGGAAACGGCGCCGGTCGAATCAGGAAGAACCAGTGATAGTACGCGGTGGCCACTTCCCGCGTGACGTGGTTGTACAGGTGATGCGTCGGGACGATATCCAGAACTGCCGCCCTGGTCACGACGTTCGGATGATCGAGCGTCATGCGGTGTGTAACCCGCGCCCCGCGATCGTGCCCGACGACGGCGAACCGATCGAACCCGAAGTGCCTCATCACCTGCACTTGATCCAGCGCCATGGTGCGCTTGGAATAGTTGACATGATTCGCTCCGCCCTCGGGCTTGCTGCTGTCGCCGTATCCCCGCAGGTCGGCGGCAGCGACGGTGTGCGCCTTGGCCAGTTCGGGGGCGACCTTGTGCCAGATGGCGTGGCTCTGAGGGGCGCCGTGCAGGAGCAGGAGCGGTGGGCCGCTGCCACC
>Ga0114129_10001078_pt1 | contig 35880 bp, 29 predicted proteins | sample RhiMetdeltSRZDD1_FD_80071 | JGI IMG/M metagenome (GOLD analysis project Ga0114129, IMG submission 80071) | Populus rhizosphere microbial communities from Tennessee, USA - Rhizosphere MetaG P. deltoides SRZDD1 (version 2) (version 2) | ecosystem: Host-associated > Plants > Roots > Rhizosphere >...
AACGTCCCCAACATCGCGCCCGGAGCGGTGTCGGGAGTAGTCGTGGAGGACGTCGTCGGGAATACCGGCGGCGCCGCCTCGTCGCGGAGTTTCGCGAGCCCGAAGTCGAGGATCTTGACTCGCCCATCGCGCGTCACGAAAACGTTCTCCGGTTTCAGATCGCGATGCACGATCCCTCTCTCGTGCGCAGCTTCCAGACCATGCGCCACCTGCACCGCATAGTCGAGGGCGCGTGCCACACCGAGTGCGCCACTGTGCAGCCGCGCGCGCAGCGTCTCTCCTTCGAGCAACTCTGAAACCACGTACGGAGTCTCGTGATCGGTGCCGATGTCGAACACGGCGACGATGTTGGGGTGGTTGAGGGATGCAGCCGCCCGTGCCTCCTGCCCGAAGCGGTGCAGCCGATCGGCGTCCGCCACGAACGCGGCCGGCAGCACCTTGAGCGCGACGTCGCGGCCTAGGCGAGTGTCACGCGCTTGGTACACCTCGCCCATTCCGCCCGCGCCGAGCAGATGCAGGATTTCGTAGGCGCCGAATCGGGTCCCCGCGGCAAGGGGCATGGCTGCGTGAGTGTGCCGATTCTAGAGCCGTTCACACGTTGGCGTCGCACCAAATGCCTCTCGAGGAACTCAGGTTTCTCCCTCGAGACTGCGGCGATCCGCCTGAGACTTCAACGCTCGGATCACCAGCCCCGCCACCGGCAGCCCCGATTCCATTCGCAATTCCGCCTGCGCGATCTCGGTGTGCAGCCCCAGACCGGCGAGCACGCGCTCGACATGGGCGCGGGCGTGACTGTAGCGGCCGTGCAGCTCCAGCCGGTAGTCGACATCTGCTCCGATTCCGACCGCGTGTTCGAGCGTGAATATCAAAAGCCCATTCGAGCGCAATGCTGCGGCCGCTGCGGCGAGGACGCTGTCGAGCTCGCCGAAATACACGAGCGCGTCGGCCGATACGATCACGTCGAAGGATTCGACGCTGTCACGCAGGTACTCCGTCAACTCGGCCCGGACGAGTGCGTCGTACACGTTCTTCTCTCTTGCGTGCGCCAGCATGCCTTCAGAGAGATCGACGCCAACCAGTCGGCGCGCATACGGCGCCACGAGCGGGCCGCACAGTCCCGTTCCGCAACCGCCGTCCAGCACATCGAAACACTTCGACCGCTCGCGACCCGAATCCTCCAGCATGGCCGCGATGAGTGCGGGAGCCCGGTACGACAACTGCTCCAGCTTCGATTCAAAGCTCGAGGCAAAACTATCGAAGGTTCTCTCGACGAATTCGTTCGACGCGCGCGGCGGCACCGATCGACCCGTGCACGCAGCCAGCATGTGGACGGCCACCGGGTCTTCCGGCTCCTCCGCGAGCCATTCTTCGAAGATCTTCACCGCTTCGCCAATCTCGCCGAGCGTGGTGTGCGCCAGCGCCAGAAGCCTTCGCGCTTCACGGTGCTTCGGCCGCAGCGTGATCACCTTGCAGTAGCACGCCGCCGCTTCCTCGGTTCGATTCAACCCATTCAGCAGGATGCCGAGATTCGTGTACGCATCGATGTGATCGGGGTTCAGCTGAATGGCTCTGCGATAGGCGGCCTCCGCATCGGATGGTTTCCCGGCCGCTCGAAACAGAACGCCAAGATTGCTGTACGCGTCCGCATGGTGCGGGTCGATCGCAATCGCGCGCCGGTAGGCGTCGATCGCCTTTTCCATCCTGCCGGTCGATTGGAAGACGATCCCCAGATTGTTGTAGCAGTCTGCGCGATCGGGCGCGAGGACGAGGCTCCTCTCGATGAGCGCCACCGCCTCGTCGCTTCGCCCCTGCTGATGGGCCAGCACGCCGGCATAGTGGAGCGCGTGAGGATGATCCGGGTCCGTCTCGAGCACCCGGCGATACACTTCCTGCGCCTCCACGAGCTGCTCGTGCCTTTGCAGCTGGATGGCGATCGCAACCGCCTCCTCGAGCGTCAGCTCGCGCGTCGGCGCGTCTGACTGCGCGATTGGCTGATCCAGCAGCTCCTGCGCTTTCACAACCGCGATGGCCTTACCAGACTTTGTTGGTCTTGAGGTCGTACTTGAAATGAATCCCTGCGTCCGGCGACCCATCGGGCTTTTGCGCCTTGTATTCCAGGTCGACCTTGGCAAAAGCCAGACTCACGCTCTCCGATCCCGGCTGGCCACTGGCGCCGCCAGGCGTGACGCTGGTGATGATGATGTCGTTCATCTTGACGATCAGGAATTCATGCTGTCCCTTGCCGGCCTTCCGCTGAGTGATCGTCGCTTCCTTGAGATGCGTGCCGGTGGCGCACGCCTGCATCAGCTGCGGTGAGGACTTGTCGATGTTGTGAACGATGGACAGGTCCTGGAAGGTCGCCTTCCCTGCGCCAGCTCCGCTGCCTGTCGTCATCGACGCGGTGTTGCTCATACCCCACGAGAACGACAGCACCTCGATTTCGTCTTTGTGCTTCGCGTCAAGCGATTCACCCTTGATGTCCCCGAGTTTTACAAAGATATCTGATGCCATCTGGACACTCCTGACTCTTCGCCGCGCGCAGTATAGCAACGGTTGAAGGATCGTTTTTCATACCTTCTTGCGACGTACGACGGTCGATCCGAACCCCAACCGTTTGCCTCGCCTCGGTTATCCAAGTCCGTAATCCATCGGCGATCTGGAAGGTGAACGGCATCGCTGGAGGCAATTCATCGGTCGGCACAATCACCTCGGCAGGCTCTACCGAGCGCCGAGTCCGGTGCCGAAGGAGGGAGCGGTGGTCACTGTGACCGCGATCGCGGCAGCGGATCAGACCAAGAGCGCGAACGCGTCCGCCACCATCTCGAGAAGATAGCTGCTGGCGTCAATCCGGTGGAGGCCGTCTCTTAGCCGCGTCGAGAAAAGCGGAAGAACCGCTTCAGCGCAGATGACGCCTCAGGCACGCGCATCGCGAGCGTGACTGCGACGAACACAAGACCGTACGGGCCAAGGACGATGAACGCCGCGACGATTGGATGCGGCGTTGGCACGGCAACCTTGACCATCCATGCGATGGCCGCAGCGGCACCCGCGGCAGTCCACAACCGCGCGACGTACGAAGCGGGCAGTCCCGTCCGACCGATGCGCGCGTTGAGCGTCGAACGCAGCAGCAGCATCTCGACCCAGCCGGCGATCCCGGCGGACGCAGTCAGACCAGCGGCGCCGTACAACATCGGAATCCCGAGCAGCCGCGGCAACGGAAACGCGAACAGATACCCGAGAATCGTCGTCAAGACGACGCGCACGATCGCATAGCGCAGCGGCGTTTTGGTGTCGCGCAGCGCGTAATAGGTCGACGAATACAGGCGTCCAAGAGTGGACGCGAGCAGACCTACGGCCGACCCTGCCAGAATCGCCCACACGCGGAGGGCGTCGTCGTGCGTGAATCGGCCGGTCTGCAGGAGCGCGGCCGCGACGATGTCACCCAGCGCAAGAAACGCCATCGCAGACGGCACGACGAAAAAGGCGATCTGACGCAGACCACTGTCGAGCCGCGCACGAAGCGCGTCGGTCCGACCCTCGTCTGTCGTCGCGACCCCGGACAACGTCGGCAGTTCAGCGGCTGCGACAGACATCCCGAACAGGCTGACCGGCAGGGTATAGAGGAGTGTCGCGTTCTGGAGTCCGGTAAGCGCGCCGGTCGGTAGAAAGCTCGCCAGCATCGCGTCGACGTACGCGCTCACCTGGACGACGCCGCGGCTGATGAAGACCGGCACGAAATTGCGCGTGACGCTCCGGACCGACTCGGAGGTGACGTCCATGGAGAATCGCAGGTCGGTCGCGACGCGCATCACGACAGGTACCTGCACGCCGAACTGTAACGCGCTGCCGACAACGGAGCCCCAGGCGAGCGTGACCGCGAGGTCCGGCAGTTGCGACCCACGGCCAAACCAGATCAGCGTCGCGATCATCGCCACGTTCCACATGACTGGAGCGAGGTACGAAAGCAGGAAGCGGTGATGGCTGTTCAGAACGCCGAGGCACCACGCGGACAGCACGAGCAGGCCGGCGCCCGGAAACAGGACGCGGACGATCGTGATCGTCAGCTCGCGCTTTTCGCCGGTGAAGCCAGGCGCGACGAGCGCGGTGAACGCCGGCGTCGCCACGACGCCCACGAGCACGATCACCGCGATGAGTAGCGCGAGCAGCGCGCCGACGGCGCCGGCTACGCGATCAGCCTCGCGCTGCTTCCCGCGCGCGAGAAGCGACGCGTACACAGGAATGAACGATGCCGACAGCGCGCCTTCGCCGAACAGGTTTTGCAGGAAGTTGGGGATTCGGAAGCCCGCCGTGAACGCATCCGCCGCGTCGCTCTCGAGGCCGAAGTAGTGTGCAAAGACGCGCTGGCGGACGAGTCCTGCCAGGCGGCTGACGAGAATGCCGGCGGCCACGGAGACCGCGCCTCCCCGTCTATCAGTCAAGATCTTCGTCTGCCGATGGCTGGCCGAGCGTTCCGCTCGCGCGCTTCATCAAGTACGACTTGATGAAGACGTCGATGTCGCCGTCGAGGACGCGGTTGACGTCGCCGACCTGCTCCTTCGTGCGATGGTCCTTGGCCATCTGATAGGGATGGAGGACGTAGCTGCGGATCTGGCTGCCGAACCCGATTTCCTTCTTGGCGCCGCTGATCTGTTCGAGCTTCGCCTGGTTCTCCTTGATCTTGATGTCGTACAGCCGCGCCTTGAGCACCTTCATCGCCGAATCGCGGTTTCGATGCTGCGACCGTTCGTTCTGGCACGACACGACGAGCCCGGTCGGCAGGTGCGTGATGCGAATCGCCGAGTCGGTGACGTTCACGTGCTGGCCGCCCGCACCGCTCGAGCGAAAGGTGTCGATGCGGATGTCCTTGTCGTCGATTTCGATATCGACGTCCTCCGGGAGCTCCGGCCAGACATACAGCGACGCAAAAGACGTGTGCCGCCGCGCGGCCGAATCGAACGGTGAGATGCGCACGAGCCGGTGCACGCCGGCTTCGGCGGAAAGGAGCCCGTATGCGTACTCGCCGGTGACGGTCAGCGTGGCGCTCTTGAGCCCCGCTTCTTCACCCGGCTGATAGTCGATCATCTCGCGCTTGAACCCGCGCCGCTCCATCCAGCGCATGTACATGCGCAGCAGCATCTCGGCCCAGTCCTGTGACTCGGTTCCTCCGGCGCCCGGGTGTATCGTGATGATGGCGTTCTTCGCGTCGTGCGGGCCGCTCAGCATCTTCTTGATCTCGCCGGCCTGCACCTCCTGGTCGAGCGCGTCGAGACCCTGGTTGAATTCCGCGTCGACCGGCTCCCCCGCCTCGGCCCATTCGACGAGGACCGCGAGGTCGTCGCTCTTCTTCTTCAGCGACACCATGAGATCGCGATCCTGCTCGAGCCGGCGGCGGCGCTGCATGATCTTCTGGGCTTCCGCCTGATCCTTCCAGAAATCGGGTGAGGAGGCGCGGGCTTCGAGGCGGGTCAGTTCGTCTTCGGGGCGGGCGGCTTCAAAGATAGCTCCGCAGATCCGCGGCACGCTTGCTGAGATCCTCGTAGCGGCGTTTCAATTCGTCGACAGTCGGCATGCCTTATTTTACACGCCGTCTCGCCACGACGACGAACACCGCCGTCGCCACGGCGGATGCATAGGCAAGGATGTCGCCGTGGCGCGCGTAGAAGGTCGACTCGCGGAGGTACCGCGCCTCGCCGACGAGAACCGCCGGTTGAAAGACGGCCGTGTGCTCCACGACGCGTCCATACGGATCGACGATGCCGCTGATCCCGGTATTGGCGGCGCGGACGAGATAGCGGCCGTTCTCGATGGCGCGCATCGATGCCTGCTGAAAATGCTGCACCGGCGCCGATGTGTCGCCGAACCAGGCGTCGTTGGTGATCGTGGTCAGGAGCTCGCTGCCGCCTTCGACGAATTGACGCACCAGCTCCGGGTAGATCACCTCGTAACAGATCGCGACGCTGACTTTGTGCCCGTCGAGCGGCAGGATCGTCGCAGTGATCCCAGGGGAAAAGGTGCCGACCTGCTCGGTGAGCGGGGCCGCGAAAAACAGGAGCCGCTGCAGCGGGACGTACTCGCCGAACGGAACCAGATGCATCTTGCGATACACGCCGGCCGTCGTGCCGTCCGAGCGGACGAGGAACGCGGAGTTGTAGAACTTGTCGGGCCGTCCCCGCTCGATCTGATCGCTGCCGAGCAGAATGCCGACGTGTGCCTGCTCCGCGAGCGTGCGGATCTTCGACGCGTCCGGCAGATCCTCTTCGAAAAGAAACGGCGTCGACGATTCCGGCCAGATCACGACCTCGGCGCCTTCGCCGATCGCCTGCCGAGTCATGCGCACGTGATCCTGGAAAATCGACGACGCGCGCGACACGTCCCACTTCTCGGCCTGGTCGACGTTGCCTTGAATGATCCCGACGCGAAGCGGCTCGCCGTTCCGTATCAACTCGCTCGCGGCGGCGCGGCGGCCGCCCCAAACCGCAACGACAAGGACCACGGCCATCGCGACCGCCGCAGGCGCGTAGCGTACGTAGCGTCCGGTCTTAGCCGGACGTGGAGCTCGCGAAAGGAGGACTTCAGCCGGACCTCCCACGGCCATCGCGAACGTGGTGCTCACGGCAGCGACGAGCATCGACACGCCGAAGACGCCGAAGACGCTGGCGAGCTGCGCGATCGGGAGCACGGTGGCCTGGCTGTAGCCAAGGAGAACCCACGGGAATCCGCTGAACAGATAGGTTCTCCCGAGCTCACTCGCCACCCAGACGACCGGCGCAGCGGTCAGCGCCGCCTGTCCGTACCGCATGGTGATCTGCCGGGTGCACAGCGCGAAGAGCGCCGGGAAGAGCGCGAGGTACGCGATCAGCGCCGCGTTAATCAACACGGCGACCCATGTCTGCAGTCCACCGTAGACCGCCATCACGCGCGTGATCCAGTAGAGCGTGCCGGTGAAGTAGATGATGCCGCTGGTGAGCCCGAGGAGGAACGCCCGGCGGAGCGTGGCGCCCGATAGCGCCACGACGAGCGGCGTCAGGGCGACCCACGCGAACGCCGGATGACCGAACTTGGGAAAACTGAGAGCGAGAAGCACGCCCGACAACGTCGCGAGCGTGACATCGGCGCGGCTCGTGAGCAAGGCACGAGCAGTGTACCCGAGACGTGCGCGCTAGCGCGACTTCAGCACGGATGTGTTGCGCGCCGCCACGACGCCCATCACCGCGTTGGCGACGATCATCGTCATGATCGCTTGCCCGCGCCTGTTCTGACGCCAGAGCTGCTCGGCGAAATAGATCGTCGTCGCGGTGCTGACCGCCTTCACCGTCCAGAATGCTGCCGGCTGGCTCGCGAGACCGCCGACCAACGGATTCATCTCCGTCGCGCCGGCGCGCACGCCGCGAATCGTCGCGTAGCCGTCGAAGGCCTGCAGGCCCGCAAGCGAAACGTACATCGCCGGCAGCGCCGACGGGCGCGTCACCTGAGGCTGTGTGATTTCGATGCGGGGGCCGGTCGCTTCCTGCGGATCGCTCTGGGCGGCTTCAGCGGCAAACGCGGAATTGGAGGCTGCGACGAGCCCGGCGAGGAGGAGCAACGTGGTCATGTTCATGACGAGGATCGTAGCCAGCAGGATGCCAGCCGCTGAATGCCCGTAAACACAAGCCGTAATATGACTTACGAATCTGATCCGGCGGGGGCCAGTGTGCGGTTGTGCCGCAGTGACACAGGCGTGGACCGATCGCGCACAGCGTGCCCGTCGTTCAGCTTAGCGGTGGTAGTGGTGTCCGACACGTGTCGGACACCGATATCAGCGGGACACCGATATCAGCGTGTCACCCAGGGTTTGAACTGCTCTTCCTTCTGCAGCTTCGTCGCAATCGTTTCGGCCTCGCGGCGCGTAGGGAATTTGCCCACACGGACGCGGTAGACCGTGGGCGTGCCGGTGGCCGGCGACAGCACGTACGCGGCATAGCCTTTCGAGCTCAATCGCTTGGCAATGGCTTCCGCCTCGCTGCGAACGTTCAGCGCGGCGATTTGCACGGCGAAGCCCGAGCCGGTCGGCTCTGGAGCCGCCTGCGGCTCGACGCGCGTTTCTGCGGCAGGCGCCGGCGCTGCAGCGGGAGGCGGGGGCGGCGGCGCGGCCTTCGCGACGGGCGTTGGAGGTTTCTCCGCTTTCTCCGGTGTTGCCTTCAACTGCTCCGCGGTTGGAGTCGATTTTTCGAGGCGGCTGAAGTAGCTGAGATCCTCCGCTGGTGGCGGCGCCGCTTTCGTCGGATCGGAGCCAGCGGGGGGTGGTGCTGGGGCGCTGCCGGTTGGCGCCGGCGGCGTAGTTTCAGCGCTCGAAGCCGCGCTGGTTGATTCAGCGACCGAGCCGCGCTCGGCGCGCACGCCTCGGCCGACCAGGACGCCGCAGAGGAAGATCACGACCGACACGACCGTCGCGGCCATGAAGAGAAACACCAGCTGTTTCCCGTTCAGTTGGATTTCGTGGAAGCCGTCGTCTTCAGCGTGGGCCACAACCGCTGTGATTTTAGCACGTTAGCGGCCATCAAGCCTTGCCAGCAGCTGGCGGGCGTCCGCCGATGCCGGGTCGAGGGCGAGCGCACGTTCGGCTTCCGCGCGTGCGGCCACGGCATCGCGAGCCTGCCGATACGCCTCACCGAGCGCTGCGTGCGCTTCGGCGGTCTCGGCGCTCCAGATGGCAATCTTGAACGCGCCAATCGCTTCCGTGATGCGGCCGTTGCGCAGATGAATTCGACCGAGGAGCACGTGCGCTTCGGCGAGATACGGCGAGAGATACAGCGCGTGATTCAGTTCGACGACGGCATCGCGATCGTGCTCCTGCTGGAACAACCGCTTCCCGCGATCGAGGTGGAACTTCGCGAGCTGCGCCTGATCGCGCTGCTCGTTCGCGGCCAGTATCGTTTCCAGCCCGGGGTGAGGCAACTCGACTTCGTTCTTAATCCGCTCCAGACCTTTGGGCACGGCATCGCCGCCCGAGCGCCGCGCCATCTCCTCGTACCGCGCCGAGAGGCGGCGCGCCAGCTCGCGCTCGCGCGTCGATTCGGCGCTGTTCCCTGTGGCCGCGAGCGCCGCCGCGAGGACGAAGTGCGCGTCCCCATCCGCCGGATTTCGCCGAACGGCCTCGCGCAGCCAGTAGACGGCGCCTGGCGGATCCCGATTCTCCCAGTACGCGTATCCAAGATTGAATACGTAGTCCGCATCGCCGCGATCTGCCTCCGCCGCCTTGGTGAAGTAGTACGTCGGCACTCCCGTTTGAGCGGTTCCGCCGCGACGGAGCTGCACGACTCCGAGGTTGTTGAGCACCGTCGCGGTCGGCTGGGCATCCGCCAGCGCCTGAAAGGTCGCGAACGCCTCGTCGTACTTCTTGAGATGCAGCTGCGACAGGCCGGCGAGAAAGCGACCGTGCCTCGCCCACGGAGATGATGCCGGAACAGCCGCGACTACCCTCAGCGCCTGTTCGTGGTCGCCCTGATCGGCGAAGACTTCCCATATTGCAAGACGCGCGCGATCGAACGACGGCTGCCCCTTCAAGGCCGCATTCAAGTAGTTGATGGCGGTCGCCGGTGTTTCCGCGAGCAAGCCTTTGATGAAATCCTCGAAGACGGTTACGGGCGGCTGTTGCGATCCGATCTCGGCCGTTGACGACGAAGGAGCAATCCGCCGGGCAATGCGCTCGAAGATGGCGAAGAGACCAGTCAGCGGTCCGCGTTCGGTCACATCTACCTGGACGCGTCCCGTATCGAGCGCGATGCTGCGCGCGTGGACCATCAAGACGCTCTCTTCCATCTGGAGCGAACCGACAACCACGCGGGAGGCGCCCACGAGTTGGCCGATGCGAATGACCGTGGCGTCGGTGAGAGCGGCGACTGGCGGCACCTGCAGACGATCGAATGCCTGCCGGCGTTCCGGGCGCGTGATCGCGTCCTGGCCGAGCGCGTTGAGATCGTCGGTCAGCAGAACGGCAGACGCCTCGCCCAGCCAGAAGATGCGTCCTTCGCGCTTCACGTTGTCGAACGGCACGACGAGAATTCGCGCCGGGGCGGCGTGCACGTCGTGGGCCGACAGGAGCGTGACCGCCAGCGCCGCGGCCACGCGATTCATGGCGCCCCCGACGGCTGGCCGTTGTGCAGCGCGACTTTCAGAACGCAGCTGGCTTCTCCGGTGCCGCGGCACGCGACTACTTCGGTTTCCGCGCCGATGTCGAAGAGCGCCATCAGCCGTGTGAACGCAGCGGCGTAGAAACCGCACAGCGGCTCGGATGCCGGTTCGCGGACCGTGCAGAAAATCGAGGCGCGGACGTCGACGCTCGCCGTTCCGCGACTAAGCCGGGAGATCGCCCGGCTCCCCTGATAGCTGTTCCGCACGAGGTCTCGGGCCATTCGCAGCAGGACCCGGCTGCGCAGCCATGCAGGCGAGGCCTTGATCAACGATCGCCGAAACGACGACATCGACTCGACCGTCCATTCGGCCGCGTACTCGCCGGCGCGGGTCGTGATCAACTGATAGGCATCGCCCTCCTGACGAAGAAAACTGAGCACGGCGTAGAGTGGCGCCAGCCCGATTGTGCCTTCGCGCAGGCCTTCGGCGTTCAGCCAGTTCTCGTAGAAAGCGAGACGCGTCGGCAGGATGTCTGCGATGCCCTGATGCAGACTGGCGACGAGCACGCGACCGATACCCGCTTCTGACATTCAGGATAGGATCATGGCATGTATTCGGTCGCCATTCTTGCCGGTGGGCACGCGCGGCGTTTCGGCGGGCGCGACAAGGGCGCGCTCGTCGTGGAAGGGCGGACCATTCTGGATCGACAGAGCACCGAGCTGTCTCAGCTGACCGACGACCTGTTCGTCATTCGAAGGGAAGATGACCTCGTGCCCGGCTGCGGTCCGCTCGGCGGCCTTCACGCGGCGCTGACGAGGGCTCGCGGCGATGCGGTGTTCGTGGTCGCCTGCGACATGCCGTACGTCAGCGCGCCATTTGCGGCATATCTGCTCTCGCTCGCCGCCGGCGTCGACATCGTCGTGCCTCGGACCGCACGCGGCTATCATCCGCTCTGTGCCGTGTACGCGCGAACGTGTCTTGCCGCGGTCTCGCGACGCCTCGCCGAGCGTCGGCTGAAAATGCTCGATCTGCTGGACGAGTTGCGAACGCGCGCGGTGACGACGGACGAGATCGATCGGTTCGGCGATTGCCATCGCCTGCTTGCCAACGTGAACACTCCGGGCGAGTACGCAGACCTCGAGGCGCTGCAAGGTCACAAATCGTAATCGTAGCACGAGCTTACCGGGACGATTCGACGCATCCATGATACTCAGCGTTCAGCGACAGGTGCACGACGCCATCGACGGCGCCATCCGCCGCCAGTACGGCATCGACAAGGTACCGGAGTTCGTCGTCGAAGTGCCTCCAAGCCGCGCGATGGGCGACCTCGCTGTCGCGGTCGCCTTTCAACTTGCGCGAACCCAGAGAAAGGCGCCGCGCGCCATCGCACAGGAGCTCGCGCAGGCAGTCGGCGCCATCCCCGGAGTCGCGCGCATCGTCGCCACGCCAAACGGGTACATGAATCTCTATCTCGATCGCGCCGCCTTCTTCCTGCCGCGAGTCCGCCAGGAGCTGGCGCCCGAGAGCGGACCCGCGGAAAAGACGATCGTGGAACACACCGCGATCAACCCGAACAAGGCGGCGCACATCGGTCACCTGCGCAATGCGGCGCTTGGCGACACGTTGGCCCGCGTGCTGCATTTCCGCGCCACGCCGGTCGAAGTGCAGAACTACATCGACGACCTCGGCGTCCAGGTGGCCGACATCGTCGTGGGCTTCAAGGAGCTCGAACACCGGAATCTGGAGCAGGTTCGTCAGATCGCGGACTCCACGCGGTTCGACTACTACTGCTGGGATCTCTACTCCCGCGTCACCGAATGGTACGAAGGAGACGGCAGCCGTCTCGACGTGCGTGCCACGACGCTGCACGATCTCGAGCACGGTGGCAACGACACAGCGGCCGTGGCCGCGTTCATCGTCGATCGAATCGTGCGGGCGCATCTGGCGACGATGGATCGGCTGAACATCGGCTACGACCTGCTCACCTACGAAGGCGACATCATCCGACTGCAATTCTGGGCCCGGGCGTTCGAGATTCTCAAAGCACAGCACGCCGTCTTCCTTCAGACCGAAGGCAAGCTCGCAGGTTGCTGGGTCATGAGAATCGAGGACGATGGCGGAGCGATCGAGGAAGACGCCGAAGAGGGCCGCGAGAAGGTGATTGTCCGCTCGAACGGCGTCGTGACCTACATCGGGAAAGATCTCGCGAATCAGTTCTGGAAGCTCGGGCTGCTCGGCCGTGATTTTCAGTACCGCCGCTTCGGAACGCAGGCCAACGGACGCCCGCTCTGGTCCACGACTTCCGACAACGGTGATCCGTCTGCGCCCTCATTCGGGCGGGCGTCGCGGATCTACAACGTCATCGATTCGCGGCAGATGTACCTGCAGGCGCTGCTGAGTCAGGCACTGCGGACGCTCGGGCATCCAGGGGAGGCGGAGAACTCCATCCATTTTTCCTACGAGATGGTCGCCCTTTCTCACGCCACGGCGCGGCAGCTTGGCTACGAGGCTGCAGCCGACACCGAGGAGGCCAAGAAGCCATTCGTCGAGGTATCCGGGCGCAAAGGGCTCGGCGTCAAGATCGACGATCTGCTGGACCTTCTCATCGAGAACGCGACGGCCGAAGTGACGAAGCGCAACCCGGAGTTTTCAAGCGAAGACTGTATACGCGTGGGAAAGCAGATTGCCGTCGCCGCCATCAGGTACTTCATGCTGAAGTTCTCGCGTGGCAAGCTGATTGTGTTCGATATGGCCGAGGCCCTCAGCTTCGAGGGGGAGACTGGTCCGTATCTGCAGTATGCTGTCGTGCGAGCCAACAACATCTTCCATAAGCTGCACGAGCGGGAAGGGCTGTCGGAGGCCGACGTTCTGCGTGTGCTCGATGGCGCCGGCACTGAGGAGCTGGCGGACGAAGGCGACCACAGTTTGTGGGCGGTCGTGTTCGAGGCGGCCCGTCTCGATGACATAGTCGGACAGGTGGTGCGGACGCTCGAGTTTTCAGTGCTCGCGAAGTATGCATTCGGGCTCGCGCAACTGTTCAATGGCTTTTATCATCGTTCGCCGATCCTGGGCGAGGAGAACCTGGATCGGAAGCGGTGGCGAGCGGCGGGGGTCGCCTACGTCCGCGCGCAGCTCACGCGCGCGCTTGATTTGATGGGAATCGAAGTGCCCACGCGAATGTAACGATGCCGCTCATTGCGATCAGCGCCTGCCGGAAAATCGAGGACTACAAGCAGTCCATTACCCACGTCGGCGGCGAGGTGCGCGTGGTCGACCCATCGATGCGCGTCGAGGACGCGCTTGCGGGTGTCCAGGGCCTTCTGCTCACGGGCGGCGACGACGTCGCCCCCTCGCGCTATGGCGAAAAGCCCCATGCCACCGTCGTCGCGGCGGAAGCGGGCCGGGACGAATTCGAGATCGGCCTGATCGAGCGCGCTCGCAAACACGATCTGCCGCTTTTCGCCATCTGCCGCGGCATTCAGGTCTTGAACGTCGCCAGCGGCGGAACGCTCGTACAGGACATCCCGTCGCAGATCCATGGCGCGCTGGCCCACAGCCTCCCTGCGCCGCCGCACGAAGCCTACGAGCTGGCGCACGAGGTCTGGCTCGACAAGGACACGCTGCTGGTGCGGCTGATGCGCGAGCGCCTGAGCGATGCCGATTCGTGCGAGGTCAACAGCCGGCATCATCAGGCCGTGAAGGATGTCGCTGCCGGCCTGCGCGTGTCCGCCACTGCACCCGACGGAGTCATCGAAGCCATTGAAGACCCCGACGCGCGATTTTGCCTCGGCGTCCAGTGGCACCCGGAGAACTTCTGGCGCACCGGCGAATTCCGGCCGTTGTTCGAAGGGTTCCTCGAAGCCGCCCAGAGCCTGAGAGCCTGAAGATCCCAGGAGCTACTCAATCAGCCGAACCGACGAGGAGAGCGCAATCGCGCTGTGGAGTGTGCGGTACAGCGGGCAGCGCATGGCGTAGACGCCGTGGACGCGGTCCACGGTTGGACGCACGGCTTCCGGCGCGGCGAGCCGCATCGCGACGTGAATGCGGCGAATGACGAGAACGCCGTCCTCGGTTTCCACTTCGCCGGTCACGTCCGCCGTGAGACGGCCTCCGCTGGCATCAATCTGACGCGCTTCCAGCGCGCCTCCAAACGTGCCGAGCATTCAACCGGCAGTCGCCGCGATCACGTAGTCGATCGTCGCGGCGTGCGATTCAGTCAAGCTCGCCGGGTCAATCTTGTAGTGCTCGGCGATCGCACCATGCACGCTGAAGGCCACGGGCTGTGTCTCGCCCGGCAGGTAGGCAATCCGCAGCGGGCCCTTGCGCCGCTCAATACGTACCTTCGACGTGTACGCGACTCCAGACATCGTCACCCGCGAGTCATCCTCAACCGTCAGAACCGCATCTGCAACGCGAGCCGAAGCATACGCGGTTGAAGCACGTCGAGTGGTTGGCCGAACGACGACCCCAATGTGGTGTTCTGGCTCTTCACGTAGCTCACGTTCAGCACGTTGAAGAGGTCTGCCTGCGCCGAGAATTGGTACTTCTGAATCCTGAAGATCTTTCGCACGCCGAGGTCCAGCTGGTTTTGGCGGTCGTAGTACGCGCGACCCGGTGGCGTCAGGTCCAGAACGTACGTCGTCGGCGTGAGGTTGGGAATCACGAGCGCGCCGGGTGTGCAGGGGCCGATGCAGTCGGCTGCATACCGAGTGGTGCGACCGATGCTCCACCTGGTGGGCAGCGGCGGTCCCGCATAGCTCTGAAACGCCGCGTTCACCTGAATCCTCCACATGGGCAGTTGATAGCTTCCCGACACCTTGAACTCGTGCAGGAGCGGAAGACCGAGCTTGCCCTGATCGCAGAAATGGAAGTCCGACTTCGGCTGATTCGTGTTCAGCGTGCTGAAGGAATTGCCGGGCAGGTTGCCCCAGTTCTCCAGCTCGTCGCAGTGCACGCTGACGCGACGGTCGAACGTCCAGCCGCCGAACAGCGATCCCCCTCGGAAACGCGCGGTCGCGCCAAACTCGAAGCCGTTGTACGTCAGGCGGCGCAGGTTCGAATCGGTCGAGTTCGAATCGACGCGCTCGAGCTGCCCGTTCTTGAGCGGGTTCAGGTTGTAGGCTGGGATGATCGAGCCGTCGAGCGGGCTGACCACGTTGACTGTCGCGTAGTCGGCGCGGCTGAACGGCAGATTCGTCGTCCGCCTCATGTTGTACGTTCCGCGACGGTACCACGCGGCCGAGACTGAGATTCCGCGCACGAGCTCGCGCTGCAGCGCGGCGCTGTATTCGAGATCGTACTCCCGCCTGATGTTCGGATCGGGATACAGCGAGAGCACCGGCAGCCCGAAACTCCGGTTGTTGCTCGGCCCGATTTCGTTGTCTTGCGCGATGTTGTCACCATTCAGATCGTTCCACGTTCGCGTATCCGACTGGAGCTGCAGCGGGTTGTAGCGCTGAGCGAAGCCCAGCGTCTGGCCGGCCATGTACTTGCTGAATGTCGCTTTGACCGCCGTCTTCGCGTCCCCGAAGAGGTCGTACGCGATGCCCAGGCGGGGCGTCACGTCGAACCAGTTCGGAAAGTTCGGAACCTCGTCGAAATGCCGGTTCGGCGCGAATCGGCCTGCCGCGATGTCCTGCTCTTCGATCTTGCCGTTGAAGTACTCGAAGCGCACTCCGGCATTCAGCGTCAGGCGGCGCAGCGTCCAGGAGTCTTGAGCGAAGATGCCGAGATCGGCATTCAGGAATTCGTGGGAACGGATCGGTGTGTTGTACACCCGCACGGAGTCCGGCTTCCCGTTGCGATACAGCTGGACCAGGTCGCCGTTGATGTCGCGATCGATCACGTAGTCGCCGAATCCCCATTGCACGCCCGTCTTGAATGCGTGCGCGCCCGTGACGTACGAAGCGGACACGGACGCGACCCACTTCTTGGGGTCGGTGGCGTTGGCCGGCGTCACGATGCCGTCGTAATTGGTGAGCAGCACGAGGTCGTTCTTCCCGATCGTGGTGTACCACTCCGGGGTCCCGCGGACTTTCTCGATGCCCGGCTGGTACTTGCCCGTGAAGTACTCGACGTTGGTCGAGAAGCCCGTTTCGAGCAGGAGCCGGCTGGTCAACGTCGACGTCCACTTCGCCTGCGCGGTGTAGTAGAGCGCGTTGAAAGGATTGCGCCGGCGCGCCGCGGTGTCCGGGTCGGTCAGCGCCCCCATCTCGTGGCCTTTGAACTTCGGGTACCGGTCGTGGTAGGCGGTGAGCTTGTTCGTCGGATTGATCTGCCACGTCAACCGGACCATCTGGTTCTGAATCCATTGGTCTTCTATCCCCGGGCGTCCGTCCTTGTAGAAATTGTTCGCGATGATCGAGTTGGTCGCGATGCGCCTCCACGTGGCGAAGAACCACAGCGTGTCGCGCTTGATCGGGCCACCCAGCCCCACGTTGAAGTCCGTCACGAGGTCGACCTTGGCGCCCTGCTGGAGGTTGCGCGCGCGCAGCTCCGGCGTCACGTTGTTGCCCTGCCATGAGCCATTGGTGCCGCCGATGAACGCGGACCCGCTGAACCGGTTCCCGCCTTCCTTGGGGATCATGTTGATGCGGACGCCGCCGCCGGACACATCCGCGCCGATGCCGCTCGTCTGATAGCTCACCTCGGCGTTGGCGGCGTCGCTGAAGTACGCCTGTACCTGTCCATCGTTCATCAGGCTGTTGAGCGACATGCCGTCGACCTGCAGGCTCGTATCGGTCTGCCGTGAGCCGTGCACGGTCATGTAGATCTGTTCCATCTGCTGGTTGCCGCCCACGTCGGTGTTGGACATTCGTACGCCGGGCATGAGCGAGGCGAGCCCGGAGTAGTTCCGCGCCGTGGGCAACGAATCGAGCAGATCCCGGTTGAGCACCGTCGTCTTTTGCGTGCTCTTGACGTCCACGACAGGCGATTCGCCGGTCACTGTGACGGTCTCCTCGAGCGCGCCGACGCGAAGCTCGGCGTTGATCGTGGCCGTGAAGTTGGCAGGCAGCTCCACGCCGTCGCGCTTGAACGTGCTGAACCCGGGCATCGTGAAGACCACGGTGTAGATGCCGGGACGGAGGTCGACGATGTTGTACCGGCCCTGGTCGTCGCTCACGGCGCTGCGAACCTTTTCGATGAGGACCGGACTCGACACCTCGATCGTCGCACCCGGCAACACCGCGCCGCTCGTGTCTTTGACGATCCCGGAAAACGCGCTCTGCGCCGACGCGCTCGCCGGCACGAGGCACACGCATGCCAATCCCATGGCGAATGCCGCGATCGTGGGACGGTGATGAGTCATGGCTGCACTCTCCAACGGTAGCCGAGTGGCCGAGGCGCCTGGACGTGGTGTGTACGCGCGGACATTACCGCGGAGTCGGGGCGGGCGCAAGAGTTAACCACACCCGTCTCGTTCAAGCATCCCCGCCCGAGGACTCCGTTCCCGCGAATGCTACCGATCGAACACCACCACGGTTTCGACGTGGGGTGTGTTCGGGAACAGGTCGAACGCGTCTGCGCGGGCGATGGCGTAGCCGGCATCGACGATCCGGCGCGCGTCGCGGGCGAGCGTGGCGACATCGCACGACACGTAGATGAACCGTGGAGCCTTCAGCCCCAGCGTGACGTCGAGCGCCTCGCGTGACATGCCGGTTCTGGGCGGATCGACGATCACGGTCTCGGCCAACGACCGGTCGCCGAGTTTGTTTCGCAGCACCCGGAGCGTTGTGCTCAAGCGCTCCACGGGCTGATGCCACGTTGTCAGCTGGCCGCCGGCTGCTTTGGCGTTCGCAAAGAGGTCGTCGGCCGCCATCCGATCGCCTTCGACCGCAAATACGCTGGCGCCTCGAACCAGGGTTGATGCGACAGCAAACAATCCCGCGCCGGCGTACAGGTCCGCGACGGGGCTTGCGAGCGGTACGCGCTCGACCACATGCGTGACGAGATCCGCAAGCAGGTAGCGGTTGCCTTGAAAAAACGACAGCACGTGGCGCCGCAGTTTCATCGCCGTGCCGGCAATCGACAGCGCGTCGGTGACGTAAGGCCCAGGAGTGAGCCCAGCAACCGAGTGGAGCGTGTCGGCGACGTCCGACTGGAGCGGACGAGTGGTATCGAGGTGGACGGCCCGCTCCGTCGCATTCGCGTTCTCGGAGAGCTCAATCGACTGCACCGCATCGACTCGTGCCGACCTCAGGACCGTTTCCATCCGCTCGAGCGTGTCGCAGGTCTCGGGCAGGAGTTGTCGAGTCGGTCTGGCCGGGCACACGTGATGCGTCCCCTCGCGAAAGAAGCCGATCCGACCGTCGCGGACATGCAGACGGGCGCGCATGCGGTAGCCGGCCTCCGGCGATGCGGCGACGCGAACAGCGCCGGGCAGGGGCACGCGGCCGATCCGCGTGAACGCGTCCGCGATAACCTGACTCTTGATCTCCAGCTGCCGCGGGTACGCGATGTGCGCGTACAAACTGCCGCCGCATGCGGGATCCGTGAACGGCTCACGACGATCCGGTGAAGCCTCGTCGACGGCGATCGCGTCGGCAAAGGCGACGCCCTTCCCTACCCGCTCGATGCGCGCCTGAACGCGCTCGCCGGGGATCGCCCCGGACACGAGAACCACCTGGCCGCTCGCCCGGGCAATCATGCGGCCACCCGCGGCCGGCTTTTCGATGGTCAGCGGCAGAATCTGGCCGATGGTCAGCACGTTATGTGATGCGAGTCAATGCTTCTGATAGGCGATGTGCGGGAGGTGGAGGCGCTCGCGGACGAGCGCGTCGATCGCGCCCTCGCGCGCGCGAGTAAACGCATCCGCCGCCATGCCCGACCGAAACGGCGACAGCGATTCTTCGGCCTCTCGAGCGAGTGCTGCCTGAGTTGTTTCGTCGAGCGCAGCGCGCGATACCTGGAGCAACTCCTTGTCCAGCACCGCCAGCCGCGCGATGAGCAGCTGCCGCGCTTCACCGCGGAGACCTCCAGCCCTGCTTCGGACCAGCTCGAGCTCTACGGCCGCGCGATCGATGAGCGCATCAAACACGTCGCCCAGCGTGCCCTGTGCCCGCGCCTCGCTCAGTCGCAACACGACGCGCTCGAGATGACCGGCCAACGACTGACGGCTGCCCGCTCCGGTCTGACGACTGGAGATGTCCGACTGAGGGCTGACGACCGGTGACTGATGACTACTCGGAATCCCAACCGCGCGTCGCCATTCGTCGAAGACGTCGAGCACGTCCGCTTCACAGAAGTCGATCTTCACCGGACGGCGCCGCGGTCCTTTGCGGTAATACCGTTCGAAATAACGATCGATCCCCTCACACGCCACCTTGAAGGGAACGCCCTGCGCTGCCCATCCGGCGACGAGATCGAACGACGGCCCGGTCACTCGGATCAGATGGCCATCGTTCTTGCGGCAGAGATAAGCCTCAATCTCCCGACAGTAGTCCGTGGTGTGCAATCCGCCATCCGAATCCACAATCCGCAATCCGCAATTTAATGTGTGTTCTGTTCCCACACGATTCTGAGGCCGTGGAGCGTGAGATCCGGGTCGACGTGCTCGATCAGCGCGCTCTCGGGTGCGATCACCGGGGCCAGGCCGCCTGTCGCGATGCAAAGCGCCCCTCCGCCGAGCTCCTCGCCCATGCGGCGGACGAGGCCCTCGACCATACCGACATAGCCCCAGAACAATCCCGATTCCATCGCGCCGACCGTCGTGCGTCCGATCACGTGCGTCGGCTTCCGGACGTCGATACGCGGCAGGCGCGCGGCGCGCTGAAAGAGCGCATCCGCGGAAATCTGGACGCCAGGACAGATCGCTCCACCGAGGTACTGCCCTTTCGCCGTGATCGCATCCAGCGTGGTGGCGGTTCCGAAATCGACGACGACCATCGGCCGCGCGGCAGCGCGGCCGAAGCGTTCGTACGCCGCGATGCTGTTCACGATGCGATCGGCGCCGACTTCCGCGGCGTTCTCGTACAGAATCGGCATGCTCGTGTTGACGCCCGGTTCGACCAGGAGCGCCGGCACGCCGAAATACCGCTCGGCCATTTCACGGATGGTGCCGGTGAGGGGCGGAACGACCGATCCGATGATGACCCCGCGGATCTGGACCCGCTCGATCCGACTGTGTGCGAACAGGCCATCGACGAGCAGGCCGAGCTCGTCGGACGTGCGCTCGCGCAGCGTCTGCAGGCGCCAGCCCTGAATCAGCTCGGCACCGTTGAACACGCCGAGCACGATATTGGTGTTGCCGACGTCAATCGCTAACAGCATAAAAACAAAAACACAGAGGAGTAGACATCACAACCAGGTAAGCTCCCCCGAGACGATCCGCTCGATCCGATCTCCCACCCGGACGAGCAACGCCCCGCGCTCGTCGATACCGGCGGTGATGCCCCGCTCGACGCCATCGCCGACCGCTCGCTCGACGCGCGCACCGACCGCGCCGGGCGCGCGGCTGCGCCAGGCGTCGAGAATAGCATCGAACCGGCCGTTCATCAGATCCTCGTACCGCCGCGACAGCGCCGCGAGCGTCTCGACGAACAACCGATCGCGATCCGAGCCACGTCCCAATTCGGCCTCGATCGATGTGATGCGATCGCGAAGATCCGGCGGATGCGCGGAGGCAGCCGTGTTGATGCCGTACCCGAGGATCACGCGATCCCCGGACGCCTCGGCGAGAATGCCGGCCAGCTTGCGTCGAGACACGTACAGATCGTTCGGCCACTTCACATCAGCGCGCAAACCGGTTGCTTCCTGTATAGCTTCGGCGAGCGCCACGCCCGCCGCGAGCGTCAGCAGGAGCGTGGCGCGCGATGGATCGACGCGTGCACGTCCTGGCGCGACAACGACAGAGGCATAGATGCCGCTCCCGGGCGGCGAGGACCACGAATGGCCGCGACGACCGCGCCCCGTCGTCTGGGCCTCGGCCAGGACGACTGCGCCGTCCGGCAGGCTCGCGGCCACATCGTTCGTCGACCCGACGGCCGCGAAGTAATGAACGCGCGATGCGAATGGCTCGAGGCGGGCGCGCGATTGCTCCAGCAGCTCCGCGAGCGCTGCTGGCATGGGCGCTTCGTCGCGCAGCCCCTCAGGGCTGCGCGGTTCCGATCGGTTCGATTTCAAAGCTGATGTCGATCGCAGGAGCAGAGTGTGTGAGCGCGCCGACCGAGACGAACTCGGCGCCGGTGGCGGCAAGCTCGGGAAGACGCTCGAGCGTGACGCCTCCGGAGATTTCGATCTTCGCGCGCCCGTTTGCCCGCCGCACCGCCTCTGCGATATTCGCCGTGGACATGTTGTCGAGGAGGATCACGTCGGCGCCGGCCGCGAGCGCATCGTCGACCTGGTCCGGCCGCTCAGCCTCTATTTCGATCGCCATGCCCGGGCGATGCGCCCGTGCACGCTCGACTGCAGCTTTCACGCCGCCGGCGAGCCGGATGTGGTTGTCCTTGATGAGGAACGCATCATACAGGCCGGCTCGATGGTTGGTCGCGCCGCCGGCGCGGACCGCGTATTTCTCCAGCGCGCGCAGCGTCGGCGTCGTCTTGCGTGTATCGAGGATGGTGATGCGGCCGCCGCTGGCCTCGACGAACCGTCGCGCGCGTGTCGCCACGCCGGACAGCCGCTGCAGAAAATTGAGCGCCGTGCGCTCGCCCACGAGCAGCGTCCGGGCGGATCCGCTCACCACGGCAATCGTGTCCCCGGATGTGCACGCGTCGCCATCGCGCTTCATCGTCTCGCAGCAAGGAGGCGGAGCGTTCTCGCTGCCGGCCACCTGCCGGAACGCCTCGAAGGCGATGTCGAGGCCGGCGACGATGCAGTCGGCCTTCGCGAGAAAAACGCCGCGCGCCCGCTGCGCGGCCGCGACGGTCGCCATCGTCGTGATATCGCCGTCTCGCACGTCTTCCTCGAGCGCGCGGCGCACGAGGTCGCGATAGTCAGACGGATCCAGCGGACGCATCGTACCCGTGGACGACGATTTGTTGCGGATCGCCAACCGAGGCATCGAACGCCTGAACCCTGAGTGCGGCACGGAGATCGGCTTCAACGATCGGCATCAGCCCGATGGTCGTGTCGTGCGCCCTGACGGTCACTTTCGTGATCGGGACCTTCAGCGGCTGCTTCGCCTCGGACCGCTGCTTGCGCACCTCGAACAGGACGTCCGTCGCCCACTGATAAGCACGCTCGTCGAGGTGGCGCGTCGGCTCGGAGTTGTCGGCGACGAGCGCGAGCAGCTCGTCGATCTGCGGCCACGGCGCGCGGTGAATCGAGCCCTCGTGCCACCACGACCACACTTCGTCCGTCACGTACGCGAGGTAGGGCGCGAACAAACGGAGCAACACCGAGAGCGCAGCGACCAGCGCGGAGTTCGCGGATCCGGCGCCTTCGGCTGTCTGTTCGCCGTAGCGTCGGCCTTTCACGAGCTCGAGATAGTCGTCGCAGAACCGCCAGAAGAACGCTTCCGTCGCGTGCAGCGCGCGCGAGTACTCGTACTGCTCGAGATCGCGCGTGGTCTGCCCGACGAGCGCCGCGAGGCTCCGGATCATCGCGCGATCGACGGGACAGGTAATCTGTCCTCTCGGTTCCGACGAGGACAACGCAAACTTCGACGCGTTGAGGATCTTGATCGCCAGACGGCGGCCGATCCGCATCTGGTTCGCATCGAACGGTGTGTCGCCGCCGGGCTTCGCGCACGCCGCCCAGTACCGGACCGCGTCCGACCCGTGCTCCTCGAGAAGCGCGAGCGGCGTGACGACGTTGCCCTTCGACTTCGACATCTTCTTGCGGTCGGGATCGGTGACGAAGCCCGAGATCGCCGCGTGGGCCCACGGGAGCGAGCCGTGCTCGAGGTGCGCGCGGTACACGGACGAGAAGAGCCACGTGCGGATGATGTCGTGGGCCTGCGGACGCATGTCCATCGGAAACGTCCGCCTGAACAGATCCTCATCGTCCGGCCAGCCGCAAACCAGCTGCGGCGAAAGCGACGACGTCGCCCACGTGTCCATCACATCCGGATCGCCGACGAAACCGCCGGGGACGCCGCGCTGATCCGACCGGTAGCCGGGCGGGACGTCCGTGGATGGATCGATTGGCAGTCGATCCTCCGCAGCGGGAATGGGATGGTCGTACTCCACTCGTCCGAGCTGGCTGACCGGATACCACACGGGAAATGGCACACCGAAGAAGCGCTGCCGGCTCACGCACCAGTCGCCGTTGAGGCCGTTCACCCAGTTCTCGTAGCGCGTGCGCATGTAGTCCGGGTGCCAACGGAGCTCACGGCCTCGGGCTAACAGCTCGTCTCGGAACTCGATCGTCTTGAAGAACCATTGACGGCTGGTCACGATCTCGAGCGGGCGATCGCCTTTTTCGTAGAACTTGACGGCATGCGTAATCGGCCGCGGATCCCCGACCAAATCGCCGCTCGCCTTCAACTGCTCTACGATCTTCGCCCTGGCCTTGGCCGCAGGAAGCTTCGCCAGATCGTCGTAGAAGCGCTGCGCGCGGGCGCTGTCGATCGATTCCCAGCCCGAAATGCCCCACGTCACGGGACGCAGCGTGCCGTCGGCCTGGATAACCGCTCGAACCGGCAGGCTCAGCTCACGCCACCACGTGACGTCGGTCGTGTCGCCAAACGTGCAGATCATCGCGATGCCGCTCCCCTTTTCGGGATCGGCCAGCGGATGCGGCTTGACCGGCACGCGGACACCAAACAACGGCGTGACCACCTCCGCGCCGAAGAGCGCCTTGTAGCGTTCGTCGTCCGGGTGAGCGACCAGGGCGACGCAGGCGGGTATGAGCTCTGGACGTGTCGTGTCGATCTCGATGAACGCGGCTCCGGCTGCCTCTCGGTGCGCACCGTCAGCGATCGCGAACCGGATTCGATGAAACGCGCCGGGCACTTCCCGGTCCTCGAGCTCGGCCTGCGCAACCGCGGTCTTGAAGTCGATATCCCAGAGCGTGGGCGCTTCAACCTGATAGGCGACCCCTTGCTTCAACAGATGCAGAAAGGCCAGCTGCGAGACCTGCTGCGCGCGTGTGCCAATCGTGGCGTAGGTCATCGACCAATCCACCGACAGGCCGAGATACTTCCAGAGATGCTCGAACGCCTTCTCGTCCTCTGCCGTCAATCGCGAGCAGAGCTCGATGAAGTTCGGGCGAGACACGGATCGTGGCGGCTTCGACGGTTCCGCCGGCGGCGTAAACGCCGGATCGTACGGCAGCGACGGATCGCAGCGCACGCCGTAATAGTTCTGAACGCGGCGCTCGGTCGGCAGACCGTTGTCGTCCCACCCCATTGGATAGAACACCGCCTTGCCGCGCATCCGCTGGAAGCGTGCGATGAGGTCGGTATGCGTGTACGAGAAGACGTGGCCAACGTGCAGCGATCCGCTCACCGTCGGCGGCGGCGTGTCGATGGAGAACACATCTGCGCGCGGCCGCGACCGGTCGAACCGGTAGACGCCAGCTTCCTCCCAGCGTGCGATCCACTTGGCTTCGAGCCCCTCCAGAGCAGGCTTCTCGGGCAGCGACATGCGTAGATCGTATACAGAAGTTGGTGAATTGGCGAATTCGTGAATTGGCGAATTCAATTCACCAAATCACCAATTCAGCAAATCACCAACTACCGGATTGCAGATTTGATTCGCTCGATCTCCTCGCGCACGAGGCGTTCGGCGATCGATGAGACGAGCTCGATGACCGTTTCGCGGACGATCCGATCGGAGAGTTGATCGAGGACGCGCCGTGTCACATGCTCGACGATCTCGTCGGCAGCGATTGAGGAAGCCGGCGCGGGCCAGCCGAGCGCGGCGGGCGGCGCATTTTCCTTCTCCGCCGCCAGCAGCGCCGCAAACGCATCCGCGAGGGATGGCAACGCAGGAACTGGTGCGGTCGCAGGCACGGGAGACGCGTCGGAAGGGGCGGCTGCGGCCGGCTCCGGCGTGTCCGCTCCGGCCACCGTCGCATCTGGCTCCGTCGGGGCGGCGGAAATCGTCACCGGCGATAAGCCAGGTTCTGAGACGGCCGCGGGCTCGGCAACCTGTTCGGAAACCGACAGCGGAAGATCAGCCGGCGGCTCCGTGATCGATGGTGGTGCCGGTAACTCCCAGTCGGGCGCGGGCGTCGGCGTGGCGGTCTGCGCGGCGCCGAACCAGTCGATTTCGTCCGATGCCGTCGAACGGGTTGGTGGCGCCTCGGAGGGAGCAGGTGATGGTGCCGCCTCTGGCGCGGCCGGTGGCGGCTCCGTGAACGTCGTAAACGCTGCGTCGAGTCGGTCGAAATAGTTGTCGAGCGACTCGACGCGCGCAGACGCCCGCGGTTCCGGCGCCGGTTCCGCACTCGTGGGGGGCGGAGCGCTGGCAGTCGTTTCGGCCATCGCCGCTGGCGACCAGGGCTCGGCCGCGGGCTCCGGAGGCGTCGGAGCCGCGGTCGGACTGGCGGCTTCGACAGGCTGCCGGCGCCTCGCGAGGAGGTCTTTCACGCGGCCGATGACGAGCTGCGGCTCGAACGGCTTCGCGAGCACGCCATCACAGCCGGCCTCGGACGCGCGCGCCTGATCGACCGGCTCGAATGCGCCGGTGAGCAGCACGACCGGGATGTGCGCCAGCTTGGGAGACCGCTTGACGTACCGCGCGACTTCATAACCGTTGCGCCCAGGCATGCCTATGTCGGCCAGGACGATGTCCGGCGGCGAGCTCTCGAGGCGTTCGATGGCCTGGTCCCCGTCGCTGACGGCGACCACTTGAACGTCTTCGTCGGCAAACGTCAGCTCGATCACGCGCTGGATCGTGACGCTGTCGTCGGCCAGGAGGAGAGTGTGCGGCACCTTGGTAGTATCGGATCAGTGGAGACTTCGCTGTAGCGATCAGCTACCAGCGTCAGACTCGCGCCCTCGCGTTCGCGTTGATGAAATCGATGATCTCCTGCATCGGCGTACCGGGCTGAAAGATGCCTTTGACGCCAATCTCCTTGAGCTTCGGAATATCGACGTCCGGAATGATGCCGCCAATGACGACGAGCACATCGTCCAGGCCCTTGGCTTTCAGCAGCTCCATCAGCCGGGGCGCGATGTGGTTGTGCGCGCCCGAGAGTATGGAGAGGCCGATGACGTCGGCGTCCTCCTGCAGGGCGGCGCCCGCAATCATCTCGGGCGTCTGCCGCAGGCCGGTGTAGATCACCTCCATGCCGGCGTCGCGCAAGGCGCGCGCGATCACCTTGGCGCCGCGATCGTGCCCGTCGAGCCCGGGTTTCGCGATGACGACTCGCAGCTTTCGCATCCGTTCTACTAGTCCCTAGTCCCGATCTCTATCAGCCAGCCCCGAGCCTCAAGCCCCCGCTCATCACACAACAGGCACTTCCTCGTACTCCCCCCACACCTCTCGAAGCGCGTCGCACATCTCGCCGATCGTCGCGTAGGCCCTCACGGCATCGAGAATCGGCGGCATCAGGTTCTCGGTGGTTCGGGCCGCGGCTCGCAGCCGGTCGAGCGTGCGCTGGACTGCGCCGTTGTCGCGGGTCGCCCTCACCTTCGCGAGCTTGTCCAGCTGCCGCTGGGACGCCGAGTCGTCGATGTACAGAATCTCGATGGGCGGTTCGTCGGCCTGCACGAAATCGTTGACGCCGACGATGATCTTTTCCCGTCGCTCGACGGCCTGTTGGAATCGGTATGCGCTTTCGGCGATCTCCCTTTGCGGGAAGCCGCGCTCGATCGCTTCGACCATTCCACCCATGCGGTCGATCTGCTCGAAGTAGTCGAGTGCGCCGTCCTCCATGTCCTGGGTGAGCCGCTCCACGAAGTACGACCCGCCGAGCGGATCCACGACGTTCGAGACGCCGCTTTCGTGCGCGATGATCTGCTGCGTGCGGAGCGCGAGCGTGGCGGCATCGGCGGTCGGGAGCGCCAGCGCCTCGTCGAGCGAGTTGGTATGGAGGGAGTTCGTGCCGCCAAGGACCGCCGACAGCGCCTGAAGGGCCGTACGAACGACGTTGTTGTAGGGCTGCTGCGCCGTCAGCGAAACGCCGGCGGTCTGGCTGTGGAACCGCAGCTTCCACGAGCGCTCGTTCTTCGCCCCGAACCTCTCGCGCATCATGCGCGCCCAGATCTTCCGCGCCGCGCGATACTTCGCGATTTCCTCGAAGAAATCGCTGTGCGCGTTGAAGAAGAACGACATCTGCGGCACGAAGGCATCGACGTCGAGCCCGGCATCGACGCCCCACTGCGCGTATTCCAGCCCGTCGCGGAGCGTAAACGCCAGTTCCTGCAGCGCGGTCGCGCCTGCCTCACGAATGTGATACCCGCTCACCGAGATCGTGTTCCATTTCGGGGCTTCGTTGGCGCAGAACGCAAAGACGTCCGTGATGATCCGCATGGAGGGCCGCGGCGGAAAGATGTACTCCTTCTGCGCGATGAACTCTTTCAGGATGTCGTTCTGAATCGTTCCTGAAATCTTCTTCCAATCGGCGCCCTGCTTCTCTGCGACCACGAGGTACATCGCGAAGATCATCGCGGCGGGCGAATTGATCGTCATCGACGTCGTGATGTCGCCGAGGTGGATACCGTCGAAGAGCGTTTCCATGTCGGCGAGCGACGTCACGTTCACGCCGCACTTGCCGACTTCGCCAAGCGACAGCTCGTGATCCGGGTCGCGGCCCATCAAGGTCGGCAGATCGAATGCGACGCTCAGGCCGGTGCCGCCGGCGCCGAGGAGTGTCTTGTATCGCTCGTTGGTTTCCTCCGGTGTCCCGAAGCCCGCGAACTGCCGCATCGTCCACAGCTTCCCGCGGTAACCGGTCGCATGGATGCCCCGCGTATAGGGGAAGGCGCCGGGATCGTTGACATCGCGCGCGTAATTGATGCCGGCGACGCTCTGTGGCGTATACAGCCGATCGATTGGACGACCCGAGATGGTCGTGAACGTCGCCGCACGCTCGGACGGCTTCTCGGCAACGGTTTTCATCTCCTGAAATTATAGTCTGTCGCCCACTTCGCGGGGTCCATCGGCCGCGACGTGAGTTGACTAGGCCGCGCGGGCCACGGTACGCTGGCCCGTTTCCCGCCTTCGCTCGCACCCATGGTGAGGAGCTTCGGCGCGGCAGGCAGGAGAGACATGGCGGCTACCAACGGTTCGATCTTCGGGGCGATGCTCCAGGAATTCGACGGTGCAGCCCGCATCCTCAACCTCGAGCCCGGCATCTGGAAAATCCTCACGCATCCCAAGCGACAGATCACCGTGTCGTGTCCGATTCAGATGGACAACGGCGAGATCGAGGTGTTCACCGGCTACCGCGTCCAGTACAACATCACGCTTGGTCCCGCGAAGGGCGGGATCCGCTATCACCCCGGCGTCACGCTCGATGAAGTGACGGCGCTCGCCGCATGGATGACGTGGAAATGCGCCGTCGCGCACATCCCTTTCGGCGGCGGCAAGGGCGGTGTCATCTGCGATCCCACCAAGATGTCCAAACGCGAAATCGAGGCGCTGACGCGGCGCTACGTCGCGGAGATTGTCGATGCGATCGGTCCCGAGAAGGATGTCCCCGCCCCCGATGTGAACACGAACGAGCAGATCATGGCGTGGGTGATGGACACGTACTCGATGCACGTCGGTCATACGACGACATCCGTCGTGACGGGCAAGCCCGTCGAGCTGGGCGGCTCGCTGGGGCGGCGGGAAGCGACGGGGCGCGGCGTCATGATCGTGACGCGCGAATCGGCCAAGCACGTGGGTTTGAGTCTGAAAGGCGCAACGGTCGCCATCCAGGGCTTCGGCAACGTCGGCTCGATCTCCGCGGAGCTGCTTGCCGAGCAGGGCGCGAAGATCGTCGCCGTGACCGACTGGAAGGGCGGCGTGTACAACCCGAAGGGGCTCGACATCGCGAAGCTGCTGGCGCATGTCCACCAGAACAAGACCGTGGACGGATTCCCGAACGCCGAGCCGCTTGCCCAAGAGAGGTTGTTCACGCTTGACGTCGACATACTGATTCCCGCCGCGCTCGAGAATCAGATCACCATGGACAACGCGCCTGAGATCAAGGCCAAGATCGTCATCGAAGGAGCGAATGGACCCACGACTCCCGACGCGCACCGCCACCTGCACGAGCGCGGTGTGTTCGTGGTGCCAGACATCCTGGCCAACAGTTCGGGCGTCACGACGTCGTACTTCGAGTGGGTGCAGGACCGCTACGGATACTTCTGGACGGAGAAGGAAGTGAACGAGCGGCTCGAGGCAAAGATGTGCGAGTCGTTCAACGCCGTCCTCCAGACCTCGCTGAAGTACAAGGTCGACATGCGCACGGCCGCGTACATTGTCGCCATCGGGCGCGTGGCGACGGTTACGCGCATGCGCGGAATGTATGCGTAGGGGACCTGTCGGAGCTAGGGGCTAGCCGTCAGGGAGTCACGCGAAAGCCGACGCGATCCTTCACGTCGCTGGCGCCTGTCGAGGCGGTGACTTCGATGGCATAGTCGCCGGCCGCGAACCCCGCGAGCGGCAGATCGATATCGATGTTGCCGTCCGGTGAGGCGGGCGCTGCAAGGGCGAGATCGCGAATGGCGTGCCCCATCCGACCGAGCAGCTTCGCAGAAACCATCGGCAGCGTGTCGGACGGTCCGTAGGCGCGGAACCGAATCAACAGATGCTCTGTGCGGCTGAACTCGCGCGCCGCGACTGGTACCGCCGCTTTACCGTCGAGGGTGCGGAATTCACGCGCGTTGCGCGCTCGCATGATTTCCGGCGTCCCGATCGCGACGCCGCGGAGGTCGCGGACCGAGATTTCGCGCACATCGCGATCGATCTCCTGTGCGGCCGCGTCCTGGATCGCCATCCGGAGGCGAAGACGTCCCGGCGGCATGTCGAACACCGCGCGTGCCGGCGTCGTGCCCGGCTCGTCGAGCGCTGCCGGACCGGTGGGCGCCACAGGCCCTTCGAACAGGACCGATCCGTCTGGCGCGAGGGCGGTCAGTACGAGTCGCGCCGCAGTATGGCGGACACGCTCGCCTGGGATGCGGGCGGCCGGCTCCCACACGAAGGTCACGCGCGTTTTGCCGTTGGGGCCGCGTGACACGCCAAACCAGGGACGGATCAGCGTGCTGACGTGCGGTGCCGGCTCGAGCGGCACAGGCGTCTTCGGCTCGTTGAGCCGCGCGAGCACCGCCGCGCGCAGCGCCTCGTCCGGCGAGGGACCGAAATACCCTCTGCGCGCGCGAAGCGTGACGCCACGACGCGTGACGCGGACGTCCACGCCGCGAAACTGCCCATCGTCGGGTCGCGCCGAGCGATAGGTGAGCAGATAGTAACCGGTCGAATCCGCCGCCGCGCTCTTCAGTCCGGAGGCCAGATCCGCCGCAGCAGTCCGACCGTCGGTTTCCTCCGCCAACCGACGAAACGGGTCGCCGGCCGGATCGCTGCCAGGATCGCGTAGACCGCTGCTGGGATCGAGCGGGTAGACCGCCACGTTCGACCGGTTCGCCGATCGCACGATCGTATCGAGGGTCGGCAGGTACTCCTGTCCCCTTCGCCGCTCGGTCCGGCCGATTTCTTCGGTGATGATGACGAGCGTCTTCCGGCGGTCGGCCATGCTGCCGAGGTGAACGGCGAGGGCATTCATCGCCGACAACGCCACCTGCGTGCGCGCCGCTTCGATTCGAGCCGGCGTGCCGGCGATGTAGTCGCGCTCGTACGCGTTGCGCGGCTCGTACTCGCCCTTGCGGCCCCCGAACGTCTCGATCGCGCGGCGCGCCTCCGCTCGGTCCACCGAGAGCCGAATGGTCAACACCGAATCGAGCGGCTTCATCACGACCACAAGGTCGCGAGGCGAGAGATCCTGTTCGATGAAGCGCGCAACCGCTTCGCGGACGGACGGCGTTGCCGCGGCGCGCACATGGTACTCGTCCAGAAACACGGCGACCAGGCGGGGCTCGTCGCGCACGAGCCGAACGCGATCCACCGTTTGCGCGGAGCCATCCTCGCGCAGCTCGAAATCCCCAGGCTTCAGATCGAGAACGGCCTGGCCGCGTGCATTGATCACGCTGACATCGATTTGGACGAGATGTCCCGACGGTTCCGCGTTCGACACCGCCAGGGCCACGAGGGCCGCGACGACCGTGCGCATCGGGATTTAGCTCGTGACGCGGAAGCCGATGAGCTCCTTGGCTTCTCCGCCCTCGCCCGAAGCCTTGATTTCGATGACGTACTCTCCCGCGGCGAGCGTCGCCAGCGGGAGGTCGACTTGTTGCGCGCCCGCCGCAGGCGCCGGCGACACCGGCAACTCGCTCATCGCGCTGCCGGCGCGGTTCAGCAAATGAACGCTCAGCGTCGGTGCGGTGCCCCCCGGACCGTACGCCGGCACGCGGATGATCAGGCGATCGGTGCGGCTGAACTCGCGAGAGGCAATCGGGACAGCCGCCGCATCCGTTTTGAGCTGCTGGAACTCCCGCGGGGTCCGGGCTCGAAGCACTTCGGGCGTACCGATTGTCGTCTGCGGCGACGTCAGGTCTGGCACGGTGAGCTCGCGTGTCTCGCTGTCGAGCACCTGCGACGCCGACCCGGTCACCGACATCCGGATCTGCATCTTCCCGGGAGCCGCATCGAACGTGATGCGCGACGGCACGGCACCTCGAAAATAGGGCGAGCCGTCGGGTGCGACCGCCGTGATGTTGACCGCCGCCGGTTCTTCCCGCATGCCTGGCTTTTCGCCGAGGGCCTTCGGCAGCGGCTCCCACACGAAGGTGACGCGCGTCTTTCCGCCCTCCCCACGCGACGTCCCGACCCACGTGCGAACGACCGCCGCGCGGCTCGAACGATTGACCGAGGCGAGCGCCATTTCCACCGGCTTGGGCTGCGCAGCTTTCGGCGGCGACAGCGCCCGTGCAGTTTCAACCTGATTCAGCGCCCAATATCCTTTGCGCGCGCGCACCTGCACGCCCGACCGCTTCACGCGCACCTTGATTTCGTGGAACTTGCCGTCCGACGGCGCCTGCGACGAGTTGTAGCCGATCAGATAATACGCGCTCGCATCGCGCGTGATTTGTCTCATGCCCGCAACGAGATCGTTGCGATTCACGATGGCTCGACCGTCGGTCTGGTCCGCCAGCTGCCGAAGCGTGTCCATCGTCGAGTTGAGGTACTTCGTGTCGGTCTGCAGCCCGACGCCCTCGTTGATGTCGAACTCGAAGGTGGCCAAGCCGCGTGGGTCGACGGCGTAGATCGCGACGTTGTTCCGGTTCGCGGTGTCGTAGACCTCGCGCAGGTCGTTCTCCATATCCATGCCGGCCATCCACGCCGCGCGGTCTTCGTTGATGTCGTTCACGCCGGCCATGGGGTTGCGCGCGTTTGGGTTGCCGAGGCCGGGCATCTGCGCATTCGCGTTGCGCATCTGCGGCGGCACCATGTAGCTGTAGCCCTCGCTGACGAGGACGAGCGTCTTGCGCCCTTCCTTCAGCGATCCCATGTGGACGATGAGCGACTTGATCGCGGAAAGCGATACCTGGTTGCGGATTCGCTCGACCGTCTCGGTCGGATAGTTGGCGTACTGATCCTCGAACTGATTCTTCGGCGTGTAGTCGAACTTGCGACCCTCGAACTGCTGCAGGCCCCGCATGACCGCAGAATGATTGCGCGTCATCCGCACGGACGATGTCGTCTCGAGCGGATACATCAGACCGATCATGTCGGATGGTCCGAGCTGCGTTTCAATGAATCGCGCCAGCTGATTCCTGGAGGCAAGGCTTGCGCCTTTTCGTACGTGATAGTCGTCCAGGAAGATCGCAAACAGGCGGACGTCGTCGCGCGACGCCTCCATTTCTTCGTCGTAGTCGGTGCGAATGTCTCTCGGCGGGGTTTTGATCGCATCCGATCGTCCGCCGTCGAGCTTCACCAGCTTGAAGGTTTCGATTTTCTGCGGCTTCCCGTCTTCGCTGACGTCGAAGTCGGCTTCGGTGAGATCTGATACGGGATTGCCGGCCTTGTCCGAGATGATGACATCCACGCGGACGAAATTGATGCCCGTCCGGAACACCGGCGGCTGCGTCGGATCGGTTGGAGGCGGCTGTTGCTGCGGCTGCTGCGCGGGCGGCTGTTGTGCACCGCCCTGCAGGCCGAGCGCGAAGGTCAGCGTGGCGGCGGCGAACACGATGCGCATTCGACTGGCCATACTCCTATCTTAGACGCTTTGAGCCCGCGTCGTACGCAGCGTAGGGACTTAATATGGCCTCGAACGGTGCTCTTGGGCGGCACCCTCGAGTGATAAGATTTTTGCCGTGACGATCGAGAACACCGAGCTCCTGCCCCGCGCCCTGACCACGCTGTCCGAGGACGAACGGTTGTTCCGCGACAGCGTCTACGAATTCGCGGCTCGTGAAATCCGGCCGCTCGTCCGCGAGATGGACGAGCAGGCGAAGATCCCGCGGAAGCTCATCGACAAGCTGTTCAGCCTGGGCGTGATGGCGATCGAGATCCCCGACAGCTATGGCGGCGCCGGCGCCACGTTCTTTCACTCCGCTCTGGCCGTCGAAGCTCTGTCGAGAGTCGATCCTTCGATCGGAGTACTGGTCGACGTCCAGAACACGCTGGTGATCAACGCGCTGCTCCGGTGGGGCAGCGACGACATCAAGCGGCGCTATCTGCCAAAGATGGCCGCCAGCGTGATCGGCGCGTACGCGCTGTCCGAGGCGGGCTCCGGCAGCGACGCGTTCGCCATGGGGACGCGCGCAACCGAGCGGGGCGAGGAGTGGTGCCTGACCGGCCGCAAGCTCTGGATCACGAACGGGAACGAAGCGGATCTCTTCATCGTGTTCGCCAATGTAAACCCGGAAGCCGGTTATCGGGGCATCACAGCCTTCCTCGTGGAGCGGGGCTTTCCGGGATTCTCGGTCGGCAAGAAGGAGGACAAGCTCGGCATCCGGGCCAGCAGCACCTGCGAGCTGCTCCTCGAAGAGTGCCGGGTCCCGCGCGCCAACGTCCTCGGCGAAGTCGGGAAGGGTTACAAGGTTGCCATCGAGACGTTGAACGAGGGGCGCATCGGCATCGGCGCGCAGATGATCGGGCTGGCGCAGGGCGCGCTCGATCACACGATCCGATACACGCGCGAACGCAAGCAGTTCGGCAAAGCCATCGGCGAATTCCAGGCGGTGAAGCACCAGCTCGCCCGGGCCGCCACCGAGCTCGAAGCGGCGCGGCTGCTCGTGTACAACGCCGGGCGCCTCCGCGATGCGAAGCAGCCATTCCTCACGGAAGCAGCCATGTGCAAAATCTTTGCATCCGAAGTGGCCGAGCGCGTCACGTCGCTCTGCGTGAATCTCCACGGCGGCAACGGCTTCGTGAAGGAGTACCCGGTTGAAAAACTCTACCGCGATGCCAAGATCGGTCAGATCTACGAGGGAACGTCCAACCTGCAGCTCGAGACGATCGCCAAGCAGATACTCGGATAGTTGGAGAATTCGTGAATTGGTGAATTGGTGAATTCACAGAGTCGCCAATTCACCAACTCGCCTATTGACGCCGTCAGTCGGTCGGCTTGCCCTCGAACAGCGCTTCTGTCTTGAGCGTCTGCGCGCCGTGTTCGGTGCACACCGCATAGGTCGATTCGTACATCGCGACGCCGGCGTGCTCGCCCTTCGCGTTCAGGACATAGAAGTTCAGCCCGAAGTTCGGCTGGCCTTTTGTGTTCAAGAGACGCTTTTCGATCGTGTTCTTCGCGACCCGCTTCAGCGCCGTGATCGCGGCATCCTTCGGGTGCGCGCCGCGCCGCATCTCGTCGACGATGACGAACGAGCTGAGGTTGTAGAGGTTCGCCTCTCCGCGACCGGTCGAACCCGCGGCGCCGACGTCGCCGTCGACGTACAGGCCGGCCCCGAGGATCGGCGAATCGCCGGCGCGGCCTGGAATCTTCCACGCCAGCCCGCTCGTGGTCGTCACGCCGCAGACGTCGCCCTTTGCATTGACGCCGTCGCAGTTGATCGTGCCCCAGTAGTGTTCGCCGTCGATGAGGCCTTCGCGCACCATCTGCAGGCCCACTTCGTACCACGCCTGCGATCGCTTCTTCGGATCCAGGTAGTGGAGCGGATCGGTCCGGCGCTTCCACTCCAGCCACTGCTTGCGGGCGGTTTCGTTGATGAGGCCCTCCTCGATCTTGATGCCCATCGAGCGCGCGAAGTCCTGCGCGCCTTTGCCGACGAGCAGGTGGTGATCGGTCTCGTCGGCGACGAGCTGCGCCACCCGCGCCGGAGCCCGCACGCCTTCGATGCCCGCAACGCCGCCGGCGCGCTTCTTCGGTCCGTGCATACAGCACGCGTCGAGCTGGACGACGCCGTCTGCATTGGGGAGGCCGCTCCAGCCCACGCCCGTCTGGTTGGGATCGAGCTCGACGATGCTGACGCCGGCGACGAGGGCGTCGAGCACGTCTGCGCCGTCGGTCATCATCTTGAAGGCGCGCTCGACGCAGGTGACGCCGTGCTCGTCCTTCGAGCGGTTGCCGTTCGAAGACGCGACGACGCACGGCTTCGTGCCGCCGGTCTTGACGGCGGGCGCTTGTCCGAAGAGCGGCTTGGTGGCGGCGGCAGCGGCCACACCAGCGGCTGTCGTGGTTCGCACGAAATCGCGACGATTCAGTTTCCTCATAGATCCTCGCATCTGGTAATCGGGTAATTGGGTAATTGGGTAATTGGATAATCGAGTAGTCGGGCGGGAGATCGCTTTCGCCTAATCGATCAATCCGATTACTCGATTACCCGATTATCCAATCACCCAATTTACGCGTTCGCCAGAACGTTGGCGGCGA
>Ga0114129_10001080_pt1 | contig 35819 bp, 29 predicted proteins | sample RhiMetdeltSRZDD1_FD_80071 | JGI IMG/M metagenome (GOLD analysis project Ga0114129, IMG submission 80071) | Populus rhizosphere microbial communities from Tennessee, USA - Rhizosphere MetaG P. deltoides SRZDD1 (version 2) (version 2) | ecosystem: Host-associated > Plants > Roots > Rhizosphere >...
GCCCCGCGAGGACACGCGTGGCGACGCGGGCGACGGCGATTCCGATGACGAGGCCCGCCGCGACGAGGCCCAGCCCCTCACGCAGGATCATGGCCAGGACGCGACTGGCTTCGGCGCCCAGGGCCATCCGGAGGCCGATCTCGCGCGTACGCTGACCCACCATGTAGGCCATCACGCCGTAGATGCCGATCGCGGCCAGGAACAGCGCCACCGCACCGAAGAGGCTCAAGAGCACGGTGTGGAATCGCGGCGTCGAGATCGATCCGGAGAGCACGTCCTCCATCGTGCGCACGTTGAGGACGGCCGAACCGGGATCGACGGCTCGCATGGCGTCGCGGACGGCCGGCACCAGCGCGAGCGGGTCACCGGCCGTGCGAATGACGGCGTAGAGGCCCGGGAACGGGCTCTGCGCGTACGGAACGTAGACCTGTTGGCCCGCGTCGCCGTGCAGCCCCTCGTACTTGACGTCACCGACCACGCCGACGATCGTGCGTGAAACGCCGCCCAGCGAGAGTCGGCGGCCGACGGCGTCTTCGCCCGCGAAGTGGCGGCGCGCCAGCGACTCGTTGACGAGCGCGACGGGAGGAGCGCTGGCCACATCGGCATCGGCGAAGAATCGCCCGCGGCGAAGCGGCGCGCCGAGCGCGCGGAAGTAGTCCGTGGTCACGGGAATGTAGATCGCCATGGGCGCGCGGCCCGGCTCCGGCGCCGGCCGGCCCTCGATCGCGAAGCCTTCGGCACGCTGGATCAGGTTCGGCGGCAGGCTCGTCGAGCCTCCGGCCGCGATCACGCCGGGCAGCGTGCGCAGCCGGCCGAAGAGGCGCTCGTAGTGTGCAACGAGCTCCGCGGGTGGCGGGATCTGTCGAGAGAAGAAGACACGGGCGCTGAGCACACGCTCGGCGCGGAAGCCAGGATCGACGGCGCGCAGGCGCTCGAAGCTGCGCAGCATGAGCCCGGCTCCCGCGAGCAGCACCATCGCCACCGCGACCTCCCCCACCACGAGGAGGGCATGCCAGTGCCGCGACCGCGCATGGCCCACCGCCCCCATCGCCGTCTCTCGCAGGAGGGCCGCCACGTCGGGGCGTCGGAGCTGGAGGGCGGGGGCCAGGCCGAAGAGCAGCCCGGCGAGAAGGGAGACGGCGAACGTGAACGCGAGCACGCGCGTGTCGATGGCGACCTGGTCGATCCGGGGGATGTCCGCGGGGCTCAAGCCCACGAGCGCGTGCAGCCCGCTCGCCGCGACGACCAGGCCGAAGACGCCGCCGAGGAGGCCGAGGAGCGCACTCTCCGTGAGGGCCTGGCGCACGAGGTGTCGGTCGGAGGCGCCGAGCGAGCGGCGAACCGCGACCTCACGCGCGCCGCCGGCCGCCCGCACGAGCGCCAGGTCAGCCACGTTGGCGCAGGCCAGCAGCAGCACGAATCCGACGGCCGCCAGCAGCACGAGCATCGGCGTCTGGACGTTGCCGAGCATCTGCTCGCGCAGCGCCACGAGCGACACGTAGTGCCCCGGGTTCGCGTCCGGATAGGCCGCTCGCAAGCGCGCGGCGATCGTGTCCATCTCGGCCTGAGCCTGCGCGAGGCTGACGCCGTCCCGGAGCCGCGCCGTCACGCGATAGCCGTTCAGCGAGCGGTTGGTGAACCAGTCGCCGACGGTCGCCGTGCTCGCCCCGCCGGAGAGCGCGACCAGGCTCGACCAGAGCTCGATGTCGGGCAACGGCATCCGGAACGTGGGAGGCATCACGCCGACGATGACGTGCGGGACTTCATTGAGAACGATCGACCGGCCCACCACCTGGCGATCGGCGCCGTAGCGGCGCTGCCAGAGGCGATGGCTCAGTACGACCGTCGGCCCGCGTTCGTCCTCCGCCGACAGCGTGCGGCCGAGCAGCGGCTTCACGCCGAACAGCCGAAAGAAACCCGCCGTGACGATCGCGGCGCGCGTCTGGTCGACGCCTTCTGCGCCCGTGATCACGTAGCGGTTGTACGCGTGGGCGGCCATCCCGCTGAACGCCGTGTTCTGCAGCTGCCAATCCTCGAAGTTCGGCAACGACGTGGGCTGGCGAATCGAAGCATCGTCCGGCGGATGCACCCAGACGCCGACGAGCCGCTCGGGCCGCTCGTACGGCAGCGCACGCAGCACGACGGTATCGACGACCGAGAAGATCGCCGTGTTCGCCCCGATTCCCAGGCCGAGGGTGAGCACCACGCCGAGCGTGAAGCCGGGGCTCCGGAGCAGGCGCCGGCTGGCGTAGCGGACGTCGCGCCACAGTTCGTCCATACGGGCGGACCTTAAACCACGACGCGTGCCACCACGTCCCGCTGGCCCTAAGCCTCAGACAACGTGGCCTTAACCGCGCGCGGTCCGCTGGTTGTCGCACCAAGGCTCCGTTCGGGAATGGGACGGCCGAATCCCAAAAGCGCGCCTCGTGCTCGTGATCGCTTCATAGATAGCTCAGCCACCACCGCGTCGACTGATGCCGCCTCTTGTACCGGTCGTACCAGCGGCAGCACGGGTACAAGACGAGCACGAGGGCCAGCCACAGGAGATACACCGTCGGCAAGCCGAAGCCGTACCCCTTGAGGGACGGCGCGTCGCTCGGGGCGCTGCTGAGGACCATATCCATCATGGCGTGGCCGCACAGCGGCGCCAGCACGGTGGCGGCCACGTGTATTAGAAGGATATGGGCCAGGTAGTAGAACATCGCCACTCGGCCGAAGACGGTGACGGGCGCGGTGACAGCGCTCGAAGACCGCTCGGTGAGCGCGAGGAACGTGAGCGCCGGGCCCAGCGTCATCAAGAGGTAGAGGAGCGAAGGCGGGTACTTCGTGACGTTCAGGAAGGACAAGAGGGTGAAGGTCGCGGTGTCGCGTATCGACCACGGTGCGGCATCGCCGTAGACGTTCGCGAAGCGGAGCACGACGAAGAGGACTGTCGCACTCAGCCCCGTCCAGAGCAGGATCTTCCTTCTCCGCGCCGCGTCGTAGTCGGCGAGGTATAGGCGGCCGAAACAGTATCCCGCCGCCATCGTGCCGAGCCAGGGCAGCAACGGGTACATCACGCGGACGGTGACCCGGCCGAGAGTGAAGACGTGCGTTTCGTGCAACACGGCCCAGAGAAAGGACGTCACGCCCTCGCCCGGCAGGTGCACTCCATCCAGGAGGTTGTGGCCGGCGATCAAGACCGCGCTGACAAGCAACAGAAGGCGCCGGTCCAGATAGATCAGCGCAGACAGGGCGATCATGCTGAGGCCGATGGTCCAGATGACCTGCAGGTTGAAGTAGGCGTACGTCGGGTTGAAGGTACGGAAGAGCGACAGCACGAAAAGCTCGATGAACACGAGCCACGCCCCGCGCGTCGCAAGGAAGAAGGACAGCTCCTTTCGACCCGCTCGGGCACCGTACAGGCACGCCGAGAGGCCCGCTAGAAAGACGAACGCGGGCGCGCAGAAATGAGTGACCCATCGGGTGAAGAACAGGACGGCGCTCGTGCGGCCCAGGTCCGTCGGGCTGTGCAGGTAGGCGGCGTCGTGGAGAAAGACACGGACGTGATCGAGCGCCATCACGATCATGACGGCGCCCCTCAGCATGTCGATCGATTCCACGCGGGTGCGGGGCTTCGCCGAGCGCAGGCGACGGGGGTCTACGACCTTGACAGTTTCCGCGGTGAGGGAAACGGCGGCGGACATGGGTTCGGGCCTCCCTGGGCGGTAGTCACCATCCGCCCCGAGCCCCCCGAGTCGAGAACGGCGACGGTATCACCGCCGAAGCCCCGCCGAATGTGTCGCCGCTCAATCGAAGCGACAGAGCACTCGGGTCAGAGCACTCTGAGACCCGCTCGTCCTAGTCGCCGCTTATCCGATCGTCATAGTCCGAGCTCCGCCGGAGCCAGTCGATGAGGGCGATGAATGACCGGCGCGAACTCGTCCTGGAACAAGTTAGGTAACAGCTATAGGTACAGATTAGCGACGGGATCAGCGCCGGGCGGTAACCGATCGCAGCCTAAGGCTGCCGGCGCTCCGACGTGCGGATGCGGGTCTCGTGGTCGTTCAGGCGTCCGGTCAGTTCGGAATAGGTTAGCTGAGCGATCTGGGTTAGCCCGTCAACTTTTCTGTCGATCCCGTCGACCTTGGTGCTGAGGTTGTCGAGATCGGCGCGAAGGATAGACTGGCTCTCGGCGAAGAGCCGGAAGTCTGACCGTAGGCCCTCGACCACTACGCCGAAATCCCGCTTCGCCTCCTGGACGCCTTCGCCGAAGGTCCGCTTGGTTTCCTCGAGGTTTGCTCGGGAGTCTCGCCTCACGTCCTCGAGGCCCTCGCGGAATTCCTTCCTCATCTCCTCGAGGTTGGCGCGGACATCAACGCCAACCTCCTTCCTGGCCTGCTCGACGCTCGTGCGGAATTCCTGCCGGACCTGCTCCACGCCGACACGGAACTCCTGCCTGACTTCCTCAACGCTTGCGCCGAAGTGCCGCTTGATTTCCTCGACAGTTTCGCGATCCATCACGCTCTCCCGAGTTTTGAACTCTACCACGCGAGCCAAGGGCGGCTCGCACTATTCCGCGGGGGAGAGCCACGGCGAGCGACAGTGTCGACCCATGGACGGACGGAATGCGTCCGATCAGCGCACGGGCAACGTCGTCACACTCCGCGATGGTAGGCTCTCGCATGCTGCAGTTGCTGTGGCGGCTGACGGTCATGCCCGCGATCGTCGCCGCCATCGGCGTGTTCTTCGGCCATCACCTGACGCCGTGGACCTTCGTCAACATCGCCGTCTTCCCAGTGATCCTCACGGTCAGCGTCGTCCTCCATGAGCTCGGACACGTCGCCGTCGCTCGCGCGGTGGGACTGCACGTGCCTCAGGTCGTCGTCGGCATCGGCCGGCGCTGGCGGAAATGGTCCTGGGGCAAGACGACAGTCACGCTCAACGCGTTCCCGATGGGGGGCGCCACTCTCGTGGCGTCGGACCGTGAGGGCGGTGTTCGATGGCGCTGCTGGCTCACCGTCTTCGTCGGCCCGGTCGTCACTGCCGTCCTGGCCGGCGTCGCTTTCTGGTGGCCAGAGCCGCTGACCGTGGGCGCGCTCTTCGCGCCCATGCGTGCCCTCAGCGACCACCTGGCCGTTCGCGAGCTCTTCGGATTCGCCAATGCGTGGCTGTTCGTCTTCAACGTGCTCCCGCTTCCCTTGGCGCGTGGAACGACGGTGGCCCCCAACGACGGGACCCAGCTCCTCACGCTGCCCTTTGCGCCCGCGACGTATCTGCGAGAGATCACGATCGCCGGCCCTCTCGCGGAGGCTATGGAACGCTGGGAGCATGACGATCATGCGGGCGCGAGGCAGTTGATCGAGGAAGCCCTCCGGCGAGTCCCAGAATCCGTCGCCGCACGCAATGCTCTCGGCATGACCCTCCAGAACGAGGGGCGTCTCCAAGAAGCACGGTCGGTCTACCTGGCGCTGCTCGACGAAGTGCCCCCCGAGAATGGGAACCGGTGGATCCTGCGCAACAACATCGCCTCGGTGGACTTCCGAATCCGCGCCGATGACCTGCGCCAGGAGGCGGATGAGCACTCCGCGGCGGTGGTCGAACGCCACCCTGAGATCGGCTCGGTCCTGGGCACGCGCGGATCCGTTCTGTTGTGGCTCGGCAGGCTCACCGAAGCCGTTTCCACGCTCGAGCGCGGGTACGTGCGCTCCCCCGATCACCAGCATCGGGCCTTGATGGCCTGCTGCCTGGCCATGGCCCTTGCGCGCCTGAACCGGGCCGCGGAAGCGAGGACGTGGCTGCGGCGCGCGACAGAGAACCATCCAGCATGCCCACTCTTGGCCGAAGCCACGGCCACTCTGGCGGGCACCATACAAAATGAGATGGGCACGCCAGATCAGGTCAAGCGCATGAACAAGCTGCCCTGACCATCCGTCGACTCGGCCTGAACACGACGGACCCATGGTGGCGCACCCGCGTCGGATCCTCGTCCGTCGCAGTTCCCTCCGCTCGCTCTCCCCGCGCGGAACCTTCGGGGAGTGTTTCCACGTGAGTGCTACGATTGTGAGGCGGAGAGCATGGCCACGACCATTTCTGGACCGGCGACCGAGGCGGACCTCCTGGCGATGCCCGACGACGGGCACAAGTACGAGCTCGTGGCCGGGGAGATTCGGCGCATGAGCCCCGCCGGCTTTCGACACGGGAAGGTCAGCGGGCGGTTGTACGCCCGACTGCTCGAGCTCGTGGATCGCCATAAACTCGGCCACGCCCTCGAATCCAGCACGGGCTTTCGGATGCCGGGCGGAAACGTACGAAGTCCCGACGTGAGCTTCGTCTCTCGCGGGCGCGTCGACGACGAGAACGTGCCGATCGGCTTCAGTCCGGTGACCCCCGATCTGGCCGTGGAGGTTCTCTCTCCGAACGATGGCGCCCAGGAGGTCCTCGAGAAGGTCGGCGAATACCTGGACGCCGGCGTTCGACTCGTGTGGGTAATCGACCCGCAGGAGCGTGGTGCCAACCGCTATCGATCGCTGACCGACGCTTGCGCGCTCGCCATCGAGGACGAGCTTGACGGCGAGGATGTGCTGCCCGGTTTCCGTTGTCCGCTCGCCGAGATCTTCCAGTAGCCCGGTCCCCGTCACGTAGAAGCCGACGCACACCGCGCTCGGGACACGGACGAACGCATCCTGCCGGGCGCGATAGGGCATCTCGAGCGAGACCTGGCTGACGTCCAAGGTGTAGGTCGCGTATCGAACGGCGGCGTTGCCCGCAGTACGATTTGCGACATGGCACACAAGTATGACGTGGTCGTCGTCGGCGCCGGGCCGGGCGGTTACGTGGCCGCCATCCGCGCCGCCCAGCTGGGGCTGAAAACCGCCATCGTGGAGCGCCGCTACTGGGGCGGCGTGTGCCTGAACGTGGGCTGCATCCCGTCGAAGGCGCTGCTGCGCAACGCCGAGCTGGTGCACCTGCTGCGCACGCGCGCGGATGCGTTCGGCGTGCGCGTGGAAGGGGGCCGGCTCGCCTTCGACTACGGCGCCGCCTTCAAGCGCAGCCGCGAGGTGGCCGAGGGCCGCGCGCGCGGCGTGCAGTACCTGATGCGGAAGAACGCCATCGACGCCTACGAGGGTTCGGCCACGTTCGACGGGCCGTCCAGGCTGCGCGTGGCGCTGAACGCGGGTGGCGAGGAGACGCTCGAGCCGCGCCACGTGATCCTAGCCACCGGGGCGGCGCCGCGCCGCATTCCTGGCTGGCCGGTATCGCCGCGGATCGTCACTTACGAAGAACAGATCCTCGCCGAGGGCATTCCCGAGAGCCTCCTGATCGCCGGCGGCGGGGCGATCGGTGTCGAGTTCGCCTACCTGCTGAACGCCTACGGCACGAAGGTGACGATCGTCGAGATGCTCGACCGGCTGCTACCGCAGGAAGACGAAGACGTCTCCGCCGAGCTGCGGCGCCGGTTCGTCCGCCAGGGCATCACCGTCCTCACCGGTGCGCGCATCGACGAGATCCGCTACACCGGCACCGTCGTGCTGTCGAAGGTCACCCAGGCCGACGGCCAGACCGTCACCGTCGAGTCCGAGCGGCTTCTCGTCGCCATCGGGTTTGCGCCCAACGTGCGTGGCTACGGCCTGGAGACGACCGGCATCGCCCTCACGGAGCGCGGGGCGATCCGCGTGGACGACCGCATGCGCACGACCGTCCCCCACATCTACGCCATCGGCGACGTCACCGGGCAACTGATGCTGGCCCACGTCGCGGAGGCGATGGCGATGGTGGCGGCGGAAGACATCGCCGGCCGGCCGGTGGCGCCGCTCGATCTCGCGATGATGCCGCGAGCCACGTACTGCCAGCCGCAGGTGGCGAGCTTCGGATACACGGAGGCGCAGGCGCGCGCGAAGGGCTACGACGTCTCGGTCTCGACGTTCCCGTTCCAGGCCAACGGCAAGGCGAACGGCCTGGGCGAAACGCACGGCTTCGTGAAGCTCGTCGGCGACACGCGCGACGGCGAGCTGCTGGGCGCCCACATGATCGGTCCGGAGGTGACGGAGCTGCTACCCGAGCTCACGCTCGCCCGCGCCGCCGAGCTCACGGTGGAGGAGGTCGCGCGCAACGTCCACTCCCATCCCACCCTCAGCGAAGCCGTGAAGGACGCGGCCCATGGCCTGGCGGGACATAGCATCAACCTGTAGGGGAAGCTCGTTCTGATACAGCTCGGGTCCAGGCCGCGACACAAGCGCATGTACAATGCAGACGTAATGTCGCGCCGAACGAGACGGTCGCTGCCGCGCCAGACCCCGAGCGCCGGTGACCTCGAGTCCCCTCTGGATACGTACCTCGCCGCCTGGCGGGCCCTTTCTCCGGCAGAGCGTCTTCGCCGCTCGTGGCGGCTACGCCGGCGCATCCGCGATCTGCAAGCCGTCCACGATGAGAAGTCTCTTCCGAAGCTTTGAACGAGCCGGTGTCGACTACCTCCTGATCAGCGGGCAGGCCAGCGTCCTTTATGGCGCGGCGACGTTCTCGGAAGACGTGGACATCTGGGTGCGCCCCACCGCCACAAACCTGCGACGCTTGCTGTCGGGCCTCGCCGCGTGCCGCGCTCGCGTACACAAGCTGACACCACCCCTCACGTTGCGGAATGCCGATGCCGGTCACGGATTCCATTTCGTCGTTCCCGGACGACCGCTACCCGTCTATCTCGACGTCATGGCGCGCCCTCCGCGCGTCGGATCCTTCGCCGATGCGCTGTCGCGGGCACGCCGTCTATCGACAGACTGGGGCACTCTTCCCGTGGTCGAGATCGAGGATCTGGTCGCGCTCAAGCAGACGCGGCGGTTGGCGGACTACGACGTCATCACGAACCTTGCCAGCGTTCGTGTCGCGGAGGCCGCCGCCAAGCCGCCGCGGGCCTTGCTGCGTTGGGCGGCTCGCCACTCCTTTCGGGCGGAGGAGCGAGCGGCGCTGTTGGCCCGGCTCGGCGATCGGCGGAGCGCCGACGCGTGCCGAGAGGACATACTGCGAGAGATCGGCATCCTCCAGGCAAGAGATGTGCGCTATTGGAAGCGCCGCATCGACGAGCTCCGCAAGCTGCGTCGGTCGGGGCACCTGTGGCCGGAGGGGGCTCTGGTGTCGGCGATCATCGGCGCCAAGCCTGTGCGTTCGACCCGCTGACCGCAGACGACGGCGCAATGGGAGTCTGGCTCGCGGCGGTTCGCTTCAGGCCTGAGTAGCTCGCGTCACGTGTTCGTGATCGACTTCCAGTGCTTGAGCCGCTCGGCGATGAGCTCGGCGCGTTGCCGATCGTCGCGTCCGTCGAGGATGCCCATGTCCTCAGGTTCAGCGCGCAGGTAGACACCGGACGTCCGCGCATTGATGGTCGGATCCGCGTCGGAACGAGTGGTGAAGTACCCGGCCGCGCGATCCGCGGACTCGAGTCGGATCTCTCCCGTGCCGCACAGCTGCGGCGCGTTCGGGTGCCGGGGCCGCTCGCCGTTCCAGTAATAGAAGATGCCGGCGGGATCGGCCTTCTCCTTCGACGCCTCGCTCCAATAGCGGGCCGACAGCGTGCCATCCTCCTGCCACGAGCGGCCCGCGAGCTCGAGGGCGCCGTGGCGGTCTCGTGAAACGCGCAGGAGGCTCACGGCCGAAGGCTCCCGCGAGCTGCGCTCCGTCAGGGAGAACTGCCACCACTCGCCCTCGATGCGGGCCACGCGGCCCTCGGCCTCGACTGCCTTGCGGAGCTTCTGATTGACGGCCCTCATCTCCGCGGCGGTCGCCACTTCGCCGTACCGGACGCACGTGAGGCCAAGGAGATCGCTGGGCAGCTTCGACCCGTTCGCATGGAGGATGAACGTTCGGCGCATGCCGAGGACGCCGCCGAACAGACCGGCTTCGAACACGACGTTGTCGCGTGGAGACGCCTGGCCCGCGCCCTTGGGATCGGACGCGAGCGCGCTTCCCGTGGTCCAGTCGTCCTGCGCGAACACGAACGCCGCGAAATCGACCTCGTGCGTGAGCTCGAGCAGTCTTTCCAGAGTCGTGGTCCCGGGATTGAACGAGGTCGTCCAGGGCTCCACGCGCGCGATGTCCTCCAGGCCGCGGGTCAGTGCCTGCAGAAACTTCGCTTGTTTTCCGGACGACCCCAGGAAGATGCGCGGCTTGTCCATCGTGGGAGTTTGCCTCCCGAGCCTTGGAGGTTCAAGCTCGCACTCGACTACCGCCAGACTCAGGTCGCCGTCGGACCGCTCGGGAGCTAGCGCCCCACCGCGTTCGACGCGCGATACGCGCGTGGGCTGGCGCCGAACTCCGCACGGAAAGTGCGATTGAAGTTCGAGACGTCCGCGAAGCCGCAGTCGAGGGCGACGTCGAGGATACGTCCCGGTTCTCGCGTGAGACGGAGCGCGGCCTGGCGCAGGCGCGCGCGCAGCACGTACTGGTGCGGCGTCACGCCGGTGGCGCTCTCGAACGTCCGCAAGAAGTGATACGGCGAGAGGCCGGCATCGCGGGCGAGGCCGGTAAGCGGGGGGGCGCTGTCCGGATCGCGGTCGATGGTGCGCACGATCGGCGTGACGCGCGCAAGGGCGGCCGGTGTCGGCCCGCGCATTTCGGTGGGCATACCCGCCAGCAGCCGTGCGGCTCGCGTCGCGAGATGGATGCCCAGCTCTTCCCACGCGACGCCGGCGCTCGATTCGAGGCCGGCCAGGGCGCGCACCACGAACGGAGACAACGCGCGCAGCGGCGGCAGCCGGTTCAGGCGGAATCGCGGCGTGACACCGGCGTCGGCAGCGAGGCGCTCGAAGTACCCCGGGTCGAGCTGGAAGGCGAGGCAGCGATCGCCGGCCGCGTGGTCGTGGAAGCACTCGAAGGGTTGGCCGGCGTTGCCGAGCAGCAGCGAGCCCGGCGCCATCAACTGCCGCCCCGCCGGCGAGCGGTATTCGAAGCTGCCGGCGGCGACGATCGCGATGCCGACGCTGGCGTGCCGCTCCTCGAACGGCCGATCGCCCGGGCCGGAGGTACACAGAACGTCCTCGACCCGCCATCCCTCGCCCCGGGCCAGGACGCGGGCCACTGCGCTTCCACCGGCGCCACTGCGGGCGCGCTCGGCCAGGGCCCGATCCAAGTCCGCAGCAATTTTCGCCAAGAAAAACGCCTCCCGCCGCGCTACCTTCATTGTAGGAGGACTCACATGACAACCGGAACGATGACAACGCAGGGGGCCTTGGCCGCGGTGCTGTCGGCGGCGGGACGCTCGCCGGAGATCCCGGAGGCCGCGGACTGCTACGGCTGGCTGATCGGGAGCTGGGCGCTGGAAGTGCGCCACTACTGGCGGGACGTGAGCGCGCTGGGACTCACGGGCGAAGCCCATTTCGGCTGGGTCCTGGAAGGCCGGGCGGTGCAGGACGTCTGGATCCAGCCGCGGCGCGAGAACCGCACCGGTCCCGTGGACAAGATGCTCAACAGCTACGGCACCACGCTGCGCGTCTGGGATGCCGCGATCCAGGCCTGGCGCGTCACCTGGATCAACCCCGTCAGCGGAGCCCGGGCCGATCTCGTCGGCCGCTGGCACGGCAAGGACGTGGTGCAGATCGGCTCACGCGACGGCGGCGCCACGCCGATGCGGTGGATCTTCTCCGAGATCACAGCCGACAGCTTCCACTGGACGGGCGAGGCCCTCGAGCCCGACGGGAAGACGTGGAAGCTCGAGGGCGAGTACGGCGCCAAGCGGCTCGTGGGGCGCTAGGCTCACTCGGAGTCGCGGAGAAAGCGGGCCAGGGCCAGGCCGAGCTTTCGGCCGACCTCGCGATAGCCCTCGGGCGTGCCCTCCGGAATATTCCACGGCGTCTCGACGGTCAGCGACACCGTCGACGCATGGCCGCGGCACAACACCCACGGCGTGGAGATGCGCTCCCATATATGAAGATGCGCCGGGACGGACGGGTTCCCGTCGTTCAGGCGGATCTCGCCGAACAGGGACCGCGCGCCGTCCAGGAAGCGCTGCTGTGCCGCGGCCGACGCTTCGCTGACGTAGGGCGGCTTCTGCACGTAGAACGTCTGGACCGTGGCCCCTGGCGAAGGGTTGTGCAGATCGAGGAAGACCGCGAGCCGTTTCTCCTTCGTGACCTCCAGGATCCGCTTCTGCGCGGCTGCGACCTCCGGCCAATGCGGGGCCTCCGACCAGTCGCGATTGTGGTCCTGAGGGAGCGCGTTCTTTCCTCCGTCGCCGGTCGCCACATGGTCGACGTCCATCACGGGCACGACGAAAATCTCCGCGGCACGCCGGAGCGCGACCGCGCTCTCGTCGCTGCCCAGCAGCCAATCGCTCAGGCCGAGGCCCACCCAGGTTCCGCCGCATTCCCACGCGTGCTGCCGCGCGATCACCCACACCGCGGGACGGGTGGCGGTGGGACGTTCGCCTTCGGCGATACGCAGGCCGGAAACGGAGCGGCCTTCGCGGGATGTGGCCAGCGTGAACGCCTGCGCCGTGCGCGGATGCTCACGGCCGGTTCGCTCGACGTACTCGACGGCCTGCGTGCCCGTGAACGGCGGTCCCCACGCCAGCGACAAGGTCGGCGACGACGTTGCCACGCGATACGCTCCGACGTTGCCGTTGCGCTCCACGGGCGCGGTCTGAGTCCACGTGACGCCGTCCATCGAGACGGCCGCGCGTGTGGGCAAGGTCCAGTTGGGGTTCAGCGGCCTCTGCACACCGTCGTCGTTCGGCGTGGTGGCGTCGCGGGCGACGACCTCGAGCGTCAGCGGCTTGCCGACGTCGATGCCGTCGATCCGCACGTACCACCAGCTCGGCATCCCGCGCGCCGCGTCGCCGGCAGGTGTGATGCGGACAGTCTGTGTGGCACTGTCCGTCGCCAGGACGCGGGCGGAGCCGCTCTCGAAATCGGCCATCGCCCGCAGCGTGCTTTCGTCAGCGCCAACTCGAGCGGCCGTTACGAGTACGAACCAAACGGAGAGGGCGACGCCGACGCGGCCGAGCCGATGCCCCTGCATCGCCGCAGTCTGCGGCAACGCCCTCCCCGTGACAACCCCTCACCACTGCGCGGGATCGGCCTCGTTGTAGGACGACGTGACCCGTGCCTGATCGACGAACACATCGCGGGTTCCCTGGGTGCCTTCGAGGGCGCGGCCGAACCACTGCGAGCAATACAGGCCGATCGACCAGCGGACCTGGTTGCTCGTGCTCGTGATGTTGGCGGTGTTCAGCCGCTCCAGCTTCTTGCTGCCGTCGACCCAGTACTGGAGCTGGCCCGCGCTGTCGCTGCCGAGCTTGTAGCGATACACGAGACGGTGCCACACACCGGCCGTGAAGCCGGTGGTGACAGTGACGCTGCTCGATCTGCTGCTGCACGGCGTCCCCGTCGTGATCTCGAGCTTGAGGCTGGAGCCGGACAAGTACGACTTCGAGAGCGGCTCACCGCCGCAGGAAAGGCCCGAGTAGCTGATGCCGAGCTGGCTCAGGATGAACCACTGGCTGGTGAACTGCCAGTTGCTGGGCACACGCGCCGCCCAGCCGTAGTAGCGATCGTCGCCGCGTTTGCCGACGTTGCGCTTCCCGAGCTCGGAATGGAAGCGCTCGCTGGCCCCGGACACGTAGACCTGCCGCGCCCGCACGGCCGTCGTGCCCTTGTACACGGGCGATGTCACCTGCGTGAGCGTCCCCTTGTTCTGGGTCGAGAGGTAGTCCCAGCCGGAAGTGGTGCCGGTGTTCTGGAAGACGACGGTGGCGAAGCTGGCGGTGGGCGCGGCGACGATCGACAGAACGGCAAGCAGACCTCGGGCGTTCATGAGACCTCCTCGTGAGTTGCGTGAACGGGAAACTGTGGGCCGAAGATAGAAGACGGGCGCGGGCGGCGACAAGCGTCGATCGGCTAGAACGTAGTGGCCGGCCGGCAGTGCGACCGGCGGGCTGAGCGATCTACGCTGGCGTCAGCGGTGGCCGCGAAACACGTCGGCTTCGCGGCGAAACGGATGTGTTTCTCGGTGGATTTCCGCCCATCTGCGGCCGTAGACAACAAACAACAGACCTGACCCCACTATCGTCGTCGGTTCTCGAGGTACTTCACCACCGCCTCCGTGCGCGACTGGACGTGGAGCTTCTCGTAGATGCTGCGCAGGTGCGCGCGCACGGTGTTGATGCTGATGCCCAGCGTGTCGGCGATCTCCTTGTCGAAGGAGCCCTTGGCCAGCAGGCGGAGCAGCTCCTCCTCGCGCGGGGTCAGCGTCTCGATGGCCGCCGACACCGGGCGTGGCTGCTGGAAGTAGGCGACGACCTTCCGCGCAATCTGCATCGACATCGGCGCCCCGCCTTCGTAGACCTGCTCCACCGCCGGCACCAGCTCGTCGGGCACGCGCTTCTTCAGCAGGTACCCGCTGGCGCCGGCGCGCAGCGAATCGAAGATGAGGTCGGCCTCCTCGTACGTCGTGAGCATCAAGATGCGCAGCGCGGGCAGGCGCGCCTTGAGGGCGGCCACGCATTCGATGCCGTTCATGCCCGGGAGGTTGATGTCCACGAGGATCACGTCGGGCGTCTCCGCGGGGACGCCGGCCAGCGCGGCCTCACCGGTCGCGTAGCGGGTCAGCACGCGCACCTTGGGCTCGCCGCTCAGCAGCTTCACGAGGGCGGCGCTGGCCCCGTCGTCGTCCTCGATGATCGACACCGTGATCGGCATGCCGTTCGAATCATCCTCCATCGCGCGGCACGAGGGGCACCGCGAACGAGATGCGGGTGCCGCGGCCCGCCTCGCTGGCCAGATCGAAACGCCCGCCCACGTCCGCCATCCGCTGCCGCATGTTGGGCAGGCCGTTGCCGTTCCCGCCGGCGGCGTCGAACCCACAACCGTCGTCGCCGACGTCGACCTCGAGCCACCGTTCGTTCACCGTCACGCGCAAGACGATCTCTCGAGCGCCGGCATGGCGCACCACGTTGTTGACGGCCTCCTTCACGGCCAAGAACAGACTGTGCCGGGCCTCCGCCGAGACGGCATGGGGCGGCGCGTGCTCGGGCAGCTCGGTGCGGATGCGCAGCCCCGCCGTGCGGGCCAGGTCCACCGCGAACTGCCCGATGTACCCCACGACGTGCGGCGCGGTGTCGTTGCCGGGATTCACCGCCCACACGATCTCGTCCAGCGAGTCCGTGACCTGGCGCGCGGTGGCCGAGATCTGACGGACGTGCTCACCGGCCGCTCCGGCATTGCCGATGTCGCGCTGGGCGAGGCCGGTCAGGAGCGTGATCGTCGTCAGGCGGTTGCCGATGTCGTCGTGGATGTCGCGGGCGATCCGGGCTCGTTCCTTGTGGAGCTGCTCGCGCCACTGCAGCGCGCGCAGGTCCGAGCGCAGCCGGCGGAACGACACGTGGCGCGCGCCGGCGGCCACCGCGGACGCGAACAGTCCGAGCGCGGCCAGGCGGAACCACCACGTCTGCCACACGTGCTGCGCCACCGTGATGTCGACGGCTGCCTCCGGCTCGCTGCACGTCCCTTCACCGCTGCAGGCCACCACCTGGAAGCGATAGGTCCCCGCGGGCAGGTGCGCGTAGCTCACGCTGCGCTGAGTGCCCGCCTCCGTCCACGCGTCGTCGAGGCCGTGCAGGCGATGCCGGAAGCGCACGTTCTCCGGCGCCCGGTAGGTCGGGGAGGTGAACTCGATCTCGACCCGCCGCGCGCCCGGCTCGAGACGCAGGACGCCCGGCTGGCGAAGGTCCATCGCCGCGGGGGGCACGGGCGCCAGGCCCGCATCGAGGCCACGGGTGCGGCCCTCCACCGCGATGCGGCTCAGCATCACTCGCGGCGCCGCCGGATCCTCGGGCAGGCGGTCGGGATGGACGACGGTCACCGCTGTGCCCATCGGCATCCACAAGCGACCACCACCATCGAAGACCGCGCGCGTGAACCCGCAGCCGTTGGCGGGAACGCTGAAGGCGGGCTCGTCGGCGCCGACACGGACGGCGGCGGGGGCGGGAGCGCCGTGGTCCATGGCGGCGGCGAGGGCGCGGCGGCCGATCCTCAGGATCCCCCGATCGGTGCCGAGCCACAACGTGCCGCGCGGATCGCCGACGACGTGCGCCACCGTCATCGCCGTTTCGTCCGGCCGCCAGGACGTGAAACGTCCCTCCTTCAACCGGCCGAGGCCGCCTTCCTCGTAGCCGATCCACAGGCCGTCCTCGGCGTACAGCGATCGGATCTGGCCGGGCTTGTTCGCCTCCGTCACGCGCTCGGCGGCCGAGGATCCGCGGCGGACGCGGAACAGCGCGCCGTCGTTCGCGCCGATCCACACGTCGCCGCCGTCGTCCTCGGCGAGGGCGCGGATCATCCGCGGCGCGCCGGGCAGCGCCACCGTCGCGAGGGTGTCGCCGTGCACGCGCTGGAGGCGGTCGGGACCTTCGCCGCCGAGCCACACGTCTCCGGAGCGCGTGACGAGCAGCGCGCACGCCGTATGCGCTTCGAGACCGTCCGCGAGCCGCCAGGTCCGCAGGGTGCCGTCGCGCCAACGGTGCAGCCTCGTGTTGCGCGTCCCGATCCACAGGCCGCCCTGAGCGTCCACGGCCACGCATGTCGCGTCACCCACGCGATCGGAAGGGATCGGTCCGGGCTCCCAGCCCTGCGCCCCCCGACGTACGAGACGGCCGTTGCGCGTGACGCCCCAGAGCGTCCCGTGCGTGTCCTCGGTGATCGACTGCACGAGGCGCGACGAGAAGCCGGTGGCCGCCCCCTCGACCTCCACCGGACGCGGCTGCACGCGGTTCAAGCCGCCGCCGCCCGTCCCGATCCACACGTTGCCTTCCCGATCCTCGAGCAGGCTGACGATGGTGGCGTCCGAGGTGGGGATGGTTTCGAAATCCGCGCCGCCGGCATAGCGGAAGACGCCGTCGTGGCGCGTGCCAATCCAGACGGCCCCATCGCGCGTCTCCAGCAGGGCCGACGCTCGCGCGCTCTGGAACTCCGGCGGCAGGACCGCCAGCTCCCGCAGCGTCGTGCCGTCGTGCTTCAGCAGCCGCGGGCCCGACGAGATCCAGATCCCTCCGCCCTGCGCCCGCAGGAGGCGCGAAGACGAGTGCGGCAGCAACGCGCTCGTCTCGAATCGTCCGTCGCGAAACAAGCCGAGGTTGCGTCCCTGGGTGAACCAGAGGCGGCCGGTGGTGTCGGTGGCCACGGCCGCACGCGTCGGGCCGAGGCCGGAGGCGGCACCGAACGTCTGGGCGGCCGCACCGCGTACGTGGCTCACGGCGCCGTCGTAGGCGGTGACCCAGACACCGCCCTCTTCGTCGTCGGTGAGCGTCTCCGGGTGCGGGGGCATTCCCTCGACGATGACGGCCTTCTGTCCCGGAACCAGGTGACCGACGGCACCCGCGTAGACCACGAGCCAGACGCCGCCCGCGCGGCTGGAGATGGCGGCGCGCACGCTGTTGCGCAGGCCGGGGGCCACGTCCGCCACCGGAAACGGCGTGAAGCGGACGCCGTCGAAACGCGACAGGTAGTTCGGCGTGGCCACCCAGAGGAAGCCGTCGGGTGTCTGCGCGAGCCCGGTCACGCGCTTCTCGGGCAAGCCGTCCGCCTGCCATACGCGGCTCGACCACGCGGTGCCTTCGGCCGCGGCGTGGGCGGCGGCCGCCAGGATCGCGGCTGCGCCGCCCAGCCACAGGAGGCACGGTCGACCTTTCATCGGCGAGTACTGTAGCCCTTGCGGTGCGCCATTGGGAATCAGGTACAGGTACCGCCGCGTAGCCGAATTCATTTCGGCGAAGCGGCGGGAGGGGGCGAGGGGGAACCGCGACGCAGCGGTTCCCCCCTTTGACTAAGGCACCGAGACGAGCTGGAACATCTGCTGGTTGACGTTGGCCCAGCTCCACTGGTCGACGTTGCCGCCGTCGGCGGTGGACGCGCCCGCGACGTTCAGTACCTTGCCGCTGTGGCGGGCGGTGAACCGGTGGTAGCCGTTCCCCAGGTCCGTGATCTGCCACTGCTGCTGGTTGACGTTCGCCCACGACCACTGATCGACGTTGCCGCCGTTGACGGTGGAGGCCCCGGCGACGTTCAGCACCTTGCCGCTGTGCCGGTTGACGATGCGGCTGTATCCCGTACCCAGGTCGACGATCTGCCATTCGTCGTTGGCGGTGGCACCGCCGTACGTCCACTGCACCACGTCGCCCGCGTTCGCAGTCGAGGCCCCCGCGACGGCCAGGACCTTGCTGCTGTGCCGCGCCACGATGCGGTAGTAGCCGGAGCCCGCCGGCGCGGTCGGTGTGGGCGTCGGCGTCGCGGTGACGGGTGTCGGCGTGCGTGTGGGCGTGGGTGAAGGCGTCGCGGTCGGGGTCGGAGTGGGCGTCGGCCGCGGCGTGCCTCCCGCGCGCCGGTTCTTCTGCACGAAGATCGCCGCGGCGTCGATCGGGCGCGTGGCCGCGCGGCTGCGGTTCGAGGCGGCGGCGATCGCGTACACGTCCCGCGGGCTCGTGCGGAAACGCGACAGGCACAGCCACGCGTACCCGACGTCGGCGCGGTTCGGGTCGCCGCCCGTCGTGCCGTTCACGCGCTGGAACCAGGTGTTCGTCGGCTGGTCGTAGATGACGAAGATCAGCGTGTTGGCGAAGTTCGTCATCGTCGTCTGGCTGATGCCCATGTTGCCGCGCTCGTAGTCGCGGCACAGGCCCCACATGTCGTACTGGCCGTGGCCGGTGTCCTCCGCCGTGCGGCCCTGCGAGTAGCCCCAGTCGTAGATGGCGTAGCCGTCGCGCGTCCCCGGGTGGAGGTCGCTCTGGAACCAGTCGATGTTCGACTTCACTATCGCGTAGTACTGCGTCACCCGCGAGGGCGCGTCGGCCAGGATCTCGTGACACTCCGCCTGGCGGAGGTACCCGTTGCTGATCATCGTGTGCTGGTTCCACGGGATGGGCTTGCCGCGGGCGGTCTCGTAGCCGGCGCCCAGCGCGCCGTAAGAAGCCGTGTCCGGCCAGCGATAGTGGTTCGCGTCCGAGGCCTTCACAAAGTTCGGCGTCATGAACGTGTCGAGGCTCTTGTCCATCTCGGTCACGTACTTTTGCGCGCGGGCCTTGTACGTCGCGCCGTAGCCGAAGGGATCGCCGACGGCGACGGCCTGGGTCCAGATCGCCGGCGTCTGCAGGATCAGCTTCGCGCAGAACGCGATGTGCCCGATGACGTCGCCGCTCTCGCTGCCGCAGTACTTCGCATCCGGAGCGGTGGTGTCCTTGTTGGGCCAGCACAGCTCGCGGTTCCCTGTCCAAATGATGCGGCCGCTGGTGGGATGGTTTCGGACGTTGAGGGCCTTGTCGGCGTACTGGATCATCCGGTCGAGGATCGCGCGGTCGCCGGTGATCTCGTACATCATGCCGAGCGATTCGGCGTCGGTGCCGCTATTGCCGTAAACCCAGGCGTTGCCGATGTTGTTGTCAGACATCGTCCGGCTCTGCATGAACGTCTTGTAGGTGCTGACCTCGTTGGCCGTCACCGGCCCGCTCAGGCTGTCGATGGCAATCTGCGCCGGCAGGTCGCTCCCGGCAAACACCAGGCCCGCGACGCACACGTGGGCAAGCAATTTCATCGGCTTCTCCCCATTTGTGAGAACTTGTCGTTGAAGGTACGCCGGCCGGACCGGCCGGACCATAGTCAATTGTGATGATCCCGCCGTGTCCGACTTTGGGGGGTGCCAACCTCAAGAAACGCTTGAACCAACTCGCTCCGGGACCAAAGACCCTTTCGCGGGAAAGCCGTGAGTACACGATACGTACGATCGTGAGCCGGCGCCGCTTCCGGATTGCGGCGTCCACGGACGGGGCGTATCTTCGTTCGTAGATGCGGGCGCTTTCGATCGTTCTCCTCCTTCTGAGCGCCGCAACGGCCGGGGCATCGGGCCGCCAGCTCCCGATGCTCGACTTCGTCCAGGAAGTCTGGGACGCCAAGGAGGGCGGCCTCCCCCACCCCGGCGTGACGGTGCTCCTCCAGACGCGCGACGGTTACCTCTGGGTCGGCACGTTCACCGGGCTCGCGCGCTTCGACGGCCACGACTTCGTCTCGTACACGGATACGCCGGCGCTTTCGGATCACATCCGCTCGCTGCACGAGATGCCCGACGGATCGCTCTGGGTCGGCACGCGCCGCAGCGGCGCGCTGCACCTGCGAGACGGCCGGGTGGTGGAGACGCTGACGCAAAAGGAAGGCCTGCCGTCGAAGGACGTCATCCAGCTCGCGTCGACACCGGACGGCACGTTGTGGATCTTGGCGGGAGGCGTCGTCGCGCGCGCATCCGACGGTACGATGCGCCGCTACGAAGAAGGGCTTCCCGCGGGCGCGCTGTATGCGCTTCTCATCGACCCCGACGGAACGGTCTGGGTCAGCGGCGCCAACGCGAGCGTCGCGTGGCTCGACGGCGCGCGCTTCCGGCCGCTCCGCTGGGAGTCGTTGCCCGAGGGAACGCCGGGGCGCGTGAACGATCTCGGGCGCGATGCCGCCGGAGCGCTGTGGGCGGCCACGGGCAGCGGCGTGTTCCGATTCGCCGGGGAGAAGACGGCGGCAGTGGCGTGGGAGAAGCGCCTCCCCAACCCGGCCGCATCGTTGTCTCTCGGCAAGCGCGGCGTCTGGTCGGGCGGAGAGCGCGGGCTCGAGCTGGCCGCGGGGAGCGAGGTGCGGCGTTACACCACGGCAGAGGGCCTGCTCCACAACACCGTTCAGTCCATGCTCGAAGACTCCGAGGGCAACTTCTGGATCGGCACGCGGACGGGGCTCGCGCGGCTGCGGCCGCGTCTCGTCTACACCTACACGCAAAAGGATGGGCTGCCCGCCGAGCACGTGACGGCGGTGCTGGAGACGCAGGCGGGCGAGCTGTGGGTGGGCACCGAGAACGGGCTGGCCGTGCAGCGTGACGGCCAATGGACGTCCTTCGGTGCCGCCGACGGGCTGCCGGGGGCGGCGGTCCGCGCCCTCGGCGAAGGACCGGACGGGACAGTCTGGGTGGGGACGGTTCAAGGCCTGGCCCGCCGTGCCGGCGGACGGTTCAGCGAGGTCCGCATCGAGAACACGCCGACGATGGTGCGGTCGATCGCCGTCGACGTGAAGGGACACGTTCTCGTCGGTACGCACGGCTCCGCGCACGTCTATCAGATCGACCGCAGCGGGACCGTCACGACGCTCGCCTCCCGGCCGCAGCTGTGCAACACGGGACCGATCGTGCTCGCCCCTACCGTGGACGGAGGCCTCTGGGTCGGCGGCGCCGCCGCCCTCGCGTTCTTCAAGGACGGGCAGACACGCTGCGACACCGACAGCGAGCTCGCCTCCCGCAACGATGTCCGCGAGGTCCTCATCGACGGCGACACGCTGTGGCTCGGCACCATTGCCGGCCTCGCCCGCATCGACGGCAGTGCTCGCCGGAGCCTCGCGTGGCGCGGCGGGCCGCTGCGCACGGCGGTGTATTCGATCCTCGACGATGGTCTCGGATCCTTCTGGCTCGGCACCCCCAAGGGACTCTTCCAGATCGCGCGCGCCGAGCTCCACGCCGAGACGCCGGGCGTCGCCTATCGGTCGTACGGCATCGAGGACGGGATGGCCACCGGCGTCGCCACCGGTGACGGCGACCCCTCCGCCATCAAGGCGCGCGACGGCCGCCTGTATTTCGCCACCGCCGCCGGCCTCGCCGTCGTCGATCCGCGGCGGATCGAACGGTCGGCCGTTCCGCCGCCCGTCCACGTCGAGCGGCTCGCCGTGGATCAGCGGCCGATGGATTTGAAGAGCGGCCTCCGCCTCGCGCCCGGCACGCGCGACGTGCAGCTCGATTTCGTGGCCCTCAGCTTCATCGCGCCGGAGCGCGTCGAGTACAAGTACAAGCTCGAGGGATACGACAACGACTGGATGGCCGCGGGGGCGCGGCGCTCCGCGTATTACACGAACCTGCCGCCGGGCGCCTATCGCTTCCGCGTGAGAGCGGCCAATCAGGACGGCGTGTGGAACGAGGAGGGCGCGGCTCTACCCTTCGAGCTGCTCCCGCGCGTCTATCAGCGGCGGTGGTTCACGCCGCTCGTCGCCGCCCTGCTGGCGGGGATGGCGGTCGCGTTCTATCGCCGGCACACCGCGTCGCTGCGTGCGCGGGAGATCGAGCTGCGGCGCGCCGTCGACGAGGCGGTCGCCAACATCCAGGTGCTCCACGGGCTGCTGCCCATCTGCGCATCGTGCAAGAAGGTCCGCGAGGACGGCGGCTACTGGCGGCAGATCGAGGCGTACGTCATGTCGCGCTCCAGCGCGACATTCAGCCACAGCATCTGCCCGGAGTGCTACGAGCAGATGCGGCGGACCGATCCGAACCTGCCCAGCTTCGAGCAGCTCCGGTAGCCCGATGCGCCTCAGTGGCGCACGGTGACGACTACGGGCGCGCTGGGGATGCCGCAGCAGTTCTGGCGGGCGTCCAGCCAGTACTGTCCGACCGGCAGCGTGCTCGTGTCCCAGCGGTAGATATCGCCGAGGTCGAGCGCGCGCGACCGGAACACGCGCTCACCCAACGCGGAGTAGCCGTCGACATACGTGAGCGCGGAGATGTTGCAGCCGGCGCCCTCGGCCACGCTGGCGGTGACGTTCACCAGGCCGGAGACCACCGCGCCGTCTTTAGGAGTGAGCACGCTCGGCACCACGGTGTCGCAGCGGGTCCGTGGGCGGAAGGTGGCAAAGCCGATCTCGTCCGTCACCAGTCCGGCGGCGGTCGCCACGATCGCGGTGGCGCGCCAGGCGCAGCCCGGCACCGCCTCCGGTGTGCCGCAGAGCTGGCCAGCAGCATCGAAGCGGCGCACCGTTCGTGTCTCGCCCGGCGCCAAGGTGACCGACAGCTCGGGGCTGATCGGCTCCGCGAAATCTCGGCAGCTCGCCTCCGTGGTGGTGAATTTCACGCCGATCGAACGCAGCTCCAGCGGCTCCGCCGACGTGTTCGTGACGGAAGCCGCGAAGAAGAGGCCGCGGTCGCAGGAGAAGCTGCCCAGACGCGCGCCGTTCAGGGTCAGGTCGAGCCGGCCGTCGACGGCCGTCGCCAACTGCTGGTCCACGACCCGGACGACATCATCGCCCAGGCCCCGCCCGGTGCTGCTGGCCGTGGTGCCGGTCGGAGTCGAATCGCACGCCAGGACGACAGCGAGCAGCACGATGTTGGTCGCAGGCCGAAGCCACGATGTCTTCATGGCCCCGCGGAGGAGCAAGACACGCGCCGGCCCGCCGCCGGCGGCGACGCCTTACCCGCTCAGCGCGATGCGAGAAGAGCCCGGCCCGGGGTGGGCGCCGCGTTCGAATGTCGGTGTTCGGGATCCGGTTCTTCGAACTCAGTACCCGATGTTCGTCAGCGCTTGCGGTCCCAGGCGTTCGCAGAGCTGGGCGAGATACAGGCTGCCCGGCTGCACGAAGACGTTCTGCGACTCGTGGATCCCGCGCGGCGGCTGATAGGAGCTGCCCGGCTCGCCCTGGTCCTTGATGGCGCCCTTGAAGCCGATCGCCCAGTTCTGCGTTCCCGGCGGACGCTGGACGGTGAAGGTGTCGGCGACGACGTTCCACGCCACCGCCCAGCCGATCGTCCAGCCGTGGCCGGAGCCGAAGTAGCCGCGGTCCATGTACTCGATGCCGCCCTCGACGTCGCCGCGGTCTGTGAGCATGCCCGTGGCCCAGCGCTGGTGCGGCTGCACGGAGATCCCGCCCGTGGCCTGGTAGTCGAGGAGCACGAAGGGGCCGGTATCGCCGGAGTGGGTGAGCACGTAGTACACGCCGCCGGCGTTCAGCGACTTGCTGCGCGAGACCAGCGTCTGCGTCCCGCTCAGCGCGTAGTCGTTCGGCTTGGCCGCGGTGTTGCTGGGCGTCGTGTGGCTCATGACGATGCGGTCGAGAGTGATCCGCTTGCCGGTGTCGCTCACGCTGACGCCCGAGCGCAGGTCGGATCCGAAGATGTCCTGGGCCCAGCTATCGATGACCGCGCTCATCCCGAACGCCTTGTAGCTCGGCGGGCTATCGGGGTTCTGGCCGCCGGGGGCCATGATGCGCAGCTTCTCGATGCCGACCTGGCTGATGCGGCCGGTGTAGGTGTACTTCGCCAGGTTCCCGCCGGGCGGATTCAGATACGTGGCATCGATGGAATCCGTGAGGGGTACATCGAGGGTGATCTGGTTTCCGGAGATCGCGCTGATGGTGCGGTCGGTCCGGATGATCGTGCTCGTGCTCAGCCACGTCTGCGGTGCTCCGTTGCGCACGAGGTCGTCCATGCTCATGAAGTGGACCCAGGCGGACGTGACCGGGCGCTGCACGACGACGGTGTCGCCCACCGCGAAGCCGGAGGCGTTCGAAACGTTGATCGTGCGCGTCCCCGACGGCACGTAGCTGTTCGTGATGGCGACAGACGAACCGATCGCCCAGCTCCCGCTGCCCGCGACGTTGATCGCGTTGTGCGCGGTCGAGCCCAGGCTCAGGATCGTCCCCGTCGTCCCCGAGCCCGCGCCACGCAGTACGACGCCCGAGGCGTTGAGGTTCAACGTTCCGCCGACGCGATACGTGCCGGCATTCAGCATCACCGCGCCGCGGATGCCCCGCGAGTCCATCGGCATCGCCGCCACCTGGCCGATGGCGGTCTGGATGCGCGCGGTGTCGTCACCGGAGGCCGTCGGCGACAACGTCACCTTGTTCGCCACCACCGGCAGCGCCACGCCGCCGCCCATGTAACCGGCGTGCGAGAAGTCCATGATCTTGTCGCCGCGGCTGTCGATCGTCTTGTACGAAAGCTGGCCCGATGCGTTGTAGAAGACCCACGTGCTCGCGGGTGCGCCGTTGTCGAAGAGGGCGCGGCAGCTCGAGGGGGGCACGGTGGGCGTCGGGGTGGGCGTGATCGGCGTCGGCGTGATCTCCGTCGGCGTCGGAGTCGGCGTGGCCGTGGGCGTGCAGTCGGTGCACGGCGTGCCCCAGATCTCGACCTCGGTGACGCTGTTGAAGGTGCCGGCCGTGCTCATGTGGCCGACGTAGCGGACGAACCGCGCCGTCGTGTCGGCGACCTCGTGCGTCTCGAGCAGCGTGGTGGTGCCGCTCGTGAGCGCGTTCGGGAGCAGCGTCGTCCACGGGCCGGTGGCGCTGTCCCCCACCTGCAGGTCGAACCGATTCTGCCGGCCATTGCCGTTGTACACGGCGATCTTCACGAAGCCGACGGTCTGGGCGGCGCCGAGGTCGAACTGGATCCACGCCCCGTCGCCGTTGCCCGACCAGCGCGTGGCGAGGTTGCCGTCCAGGGTGTTGGCCGGGATGTTGCCGTCGTTCGTGCTGGCCGTCGCCGAAGACACCGGCAGCTTGACGTGGCCGGGAGGCGGCGTGGGCGTGATCGTCGGCGGCGCGGTGGGGGTGGGTGTCGGCGTCTCCGTGGGGGTGGGCGTGGGTGTCGGAGTGGAGGTTGCCGTCGGCGTAGGCGTCGGCGTGGGCGCCACCGCGAACACTTCGAATTCGCTGACGCTGTTCCAGGTCGACGTGCCGCCGGCGTTCAGGGTCGCCCCGTGGCCGAGGTAGCGGATGAGGCGGGCGTCGACGTCCGTGAAGTCGAAGGTCTCGAGGCCCGTCGTGGTGCCACCCGTGCTGGCCGAGCGCACGGTGGTCCAGGTGCTGCCGATGAGGACCTGGATGTCGAAGACGTTGCGCCGCAGGTTCCCCTGGTAGACGGCGACGTTGACGTAGCCGATCGTGCGCGTCGCGCCGAGATCGAGCTGCAGCCACGCGCCGTCCATGCTGCCGGACCAACGGGTGCTCAAGTTGCCGTCCACCGCGTTCGCGGGGACGTTGGTGTCACTGGTGCTGGCGGTCGCACCGGACGCTCCGGGCGTGACCTCTATATATGTCTGCGCGTGCACACGCGCAGCGAGCACGCCCACAACGGCCGCCAGTAGAACCCTCTTCACGGAACCCTCCCCAACTGACAAGATGGATGAGCGTCAAGTTACGTTTGCCCGCGCCGCCGCACAAGTTAAAACCGCACCGCGACATGTAAATTCACGGTGAAACGCCCGCGCGGACAAGACCAAGGACTTTCGACGGACGCGCACCGTATCTTTCGCTCCAGGCGCGCCTACGACTCTTGGAGAAGCGCTCGGCTGCGACGCCGAGCGCTATTAATAAAGGAAGCCGGTGCTTCGGGCCCGACCGGTTGGCTACGGCGACGGACACTCCACCATCGGCACCAGCCGGATCGTCTCGTCCCAGCCGAGGAAGGCGAGCGTCGAGCCGTCCGGGGAGAAGACCACGCGCACGTCCCGATTCGGCTTCTTCGGCAGCGCCAGGTCGGCGCGCGTGCGGTCGAAGCGCTGGCAGATGCGGCCCGACTCGACCTCGACGATGGAGATCTCCGGCTCGATGTCGTCCGGGTACTTGTGCTCGATGTGCATCCGCATCAGGGCCTGGAGGTACGTCACGATGGCGACGTGGCGCGCGCCCGTCGAGAACGCCACGGAATGCAGGTCGCGCTTCGGCTGATCGGGCAGGCGATGGAGCAGCGCGCCCGTACGGCCGTGGCTCGTGTGCACCTTCAGGGCGCCGGGCCCGATGACGCTGAGCTCCTTCGCCTCGACGAGGACGGTCCCGCTCGCGGCGTGGGTCACGATGGTGGTCCCGTCGTCGGAGATCTCGGAGTTGCCGCTCGATTCGGCGACACCCACACGCTGCTCGCTGGACGTGCCGTCCTCCACGCGCCAGATGCGGATGGTGCCGGGAGACACCCCCTCTAGAACGTCGTCCGTGACGAAACGGAGATGATCGGCGTAATCGTAGCGGCCCCGCGCGATGCGGCGCTTCCGCTTGCCCGTCGTCATATCGAACACGTCGACGGCCATGTCGTCGTCTCCCGAGCCGTCGGCGAGCGCGGCCAGCAGACGTCCGTGCGGCGACAGGGCGATGGCCTCGTGTTTGGTGGTGACGTCGCCGAGCGCGAAAACGAGCTTGCCCGTGGACACGTCGAATACCTGGATCGCCTTGTCCTTCGTCGGGTGATACGGGTTCACTTCGCCGACGGTCACGAGCCGCGCGCCGTCGGGCGTGAAGGCGAGCTGCGACGCCGGCAGGTTCGCGCGTGTGAACCGGCGAAGCAGACGCCGCCCGGCGATGTCCCAGACGTAGACGACCGGCTCCCTCCCGGGACCGACGCCGAGATACTCAGTGGACGCCAGCCACCGACCGTCGAAGGAGAACGCGAGTTGCGAGACCCACGAGTCGTGCACGAGAGGCACGACGGCGGGCGTCTCCCGCGGTGACGGGACCGTGCCCGCCAGCAGCAGCCCAACCGTCGGCCCGAGCCACATACCGAGATGATAGTCCTCCCCGGTCTCTGGCATGATCGGAGGGTGACACTGCCCATCCCGTCCCTGAAGAGGGCGTTGCGCGTCCTCCCGCTCCCGGCTTCGGACGGCCGCGTCGGCTGCCTCGACTGTGCGCAGTGCTGTACGTACATCGCCATCGACATCGACCCGCCGAGCCGCCCCCGCTGGGCCGCCGACATCCTGCAGCTCCTCGATCACGAGGCGGTCAGCGTTCGATGCGATGAAGAGGGCGCGTGGTTCGTGCAGTTCGAGACGCGCTGCCGGAATCTGGCCGACGACCGCAAGTGCCGGATCTACGAGCACCGGCCGCACATCTGCCGCGGCTACGACGACAGCTCGTGCGAGGTGAACCGGCCCAGCCAGACCCGCGTCTATCGCACGCGCGACGAGTTCGTGGGCTATCTCCAGCGCGAGCGCCCGCGCATCCATCGCGCCCTGGCCGACCGTCGGTAACTGAACGACACCACCACCGGCAGCACCGCCTTCCTTGCTTTGCGTGTACTTATGTACCGAGGTAACATCTTGGCCATGAAGACCCCCATCCTCATAGAGCGCGTCCAGACGGGCGTGCGCCTGGAGAAGCGGCTCCTGAAGGTGCTGAAAGCCCTCGCCGACTACCACGACCTGACGCTGGGCGATCTGCTCGAAGGCATCGTGCTCCACGCCTTCGAGGGCAAGAGCCCGTTCTCCGAAGACTCGCGCCGGCGCATCGCGGAGCTGAAGAAGGTCTTCAAGCTGACGCTGGACGCGCGGTCCAGTCATCGCCTGCAGGAGACCGAGGGCTAGCACCGTGGAGACGACCACCGACGAGGCGCTGCTCGAAGGGTTCGAGCACGCCTCGCTTCCCGACCTCGCGCATCGCGACCACGTACGCCTCGCGTGGCTCTACCTTCGCCAAGAGCCGCTCTGGATCGCGCTCCCCCGCTTCTGCGCCGACCTCAAGCGGTTCGCCGCCCAGGCGGGCGCGCCTCAGCGCTATCACGAGACGATCACGTGGGCGTACTTCCTGCTCGTCCATGAGCGTCGCGAGGGCCGGCCGGCCGAAGAGCGGTGGGACACGTTCGCCATCGCCAACGGCGACCTGCTGCGCTGGAACCCCTCGGTGCTCGATCGCTACTACCAGAAGGAGACGCTGGCCTCCGAACGGGCCCGCCGAACCTTCATCCTGCCCGACCTCTGTTTGGGGTCAGGTCTGTTATCTGTTGTCTACGGAAAACCGTAGGGGGAGCGCATGTTTGGATTCGGAGAGAAGCGCAAGGCAGAGGAGCAGATGGCGGAGTGGCTGGCTCATCCGGCGGAATTTGGCGTCCCGCCGACCAAGGTCCGTCACCGACGGACGTACAAGGGCGAGCTCATCACGCAGGGCAAGGTCGAAATCCACCTCGTTGAGTACACGATGCCCGATGGGACGACCGGCCGGGGCTTCGTCAATGGTTCACTGACTTGGTCCTTCCTTGGGGATGACGTGAATGCCATCGACGACGACAACCTCCTTCTGGCCTACTGCGGGTGGGCGTGGCTCTTCCCGGCGCTGCAGGGCGGCGGCGTTCTGACCGACTTCGTGTCGGAGGGCGAGGAGGCGCGCTACGTGGCGCAGAAGCAGCAGGAAGGCTTGACTGCGGTTGTCATCACCAATCGGTACAAGATCGGCACGTCCGAGCTCTTCGAATTCACGGGCACGTTCGATGGCAAGCGGGCCAAGGGGGCGGGTGCGACGGAAGACGAAGTAGGGTTCACGGAAGAGGATCCTTGCTTCAACCTGCCATCGATCTACTTCTTCCTGGGTCGTCAGGCCATTCAATCCATGGAATAGCGATAGCTGCGGCGGCGCTCGGCCGCGCGCACGCGGCGCAGCTCGCCCGCGACGGCGACGCGCCGCGCGGCGGCGCGGACGTCCTCTCCACTACGGGCCGCGGCGTCGAGTACGGCGAGGGCCTCGCCGTAGAGCTCGGCGGCCGCGGCATGTTCGCCGTGCCGGGCGTGGAGAGCGGCCAGGGCGGCGACGTGCTCGGCGCGCTCGATACTCTGCGGCGGCAGGAAGGTCCGCGCGATGGAGGAGGAGCGGGCCCTCAGTGCCTTCGCCCGGAGGACGTCGCCTGTTCGCTCCTCGATTTCGGCCAGGCCGGCGAGGGCGGGCAGCAGGGCGGGATCGGACAATCCCAGACTGCTCTCGCCGAGAGCCAGCGCGCGCTCGTAGGCCACGCCGGCGTCGCCTGCGCGGCGATTCCGCCGATAGCAATCGCCCAGCGTCACCAGCGTCGGTGCGAGCGCCGCGTGGTTCGAGCCGTACGCGCCCTCGGCGAGGGCGAGGCTTCGTTCCAGCAGCGGCTCCGCTTCCGCCTCCTGCCCCAGGGACAGGTACAGCCGCCCGCGGCGGCCCGCAACCGCCGACTTCAGGACGTCCGACGCCTCCGAGCGCGCCAGCCGCCGCTCGGCCTGTCGCAGGAGCCGGTCCGCCTCGTCCAGGTCGCCCTCCATCAGCGCGGTGTCGGCCAGGATGTTGAGCATGGGAACGGTCTCGGCGCTCTGCTTGCCTAACCGGCGCTCGGAGATCTCGAGGGCGCGCGCGGCGAGGCGCTGCGCCTCGCGGCCATCCCCTCGGGACAGGCGGAGCGCGGCCAGGTCAGCCAGGCACTCGGCGGCCTCGGCGGACTCGCCGGGGGCCGCCTCGAGCGCGCGCCGGAGCATCGTCTCCGCCTCGACACTCCGAGCGGTCAGCGACAGCGTCGCGCCCAGCCGGCGCAGGGCGCAGGCGTACGTCCCCTGATCGACCACACCCGCCGCGGGTGCCTCCTCGATAGCGCGTCGCAACAAGGCCTCGGCCTCCCCGAGCCGGCCCTCCACGAACGCCGCCGTGCCCTTCGCGACGAGGGCGACACCGTCCGGCACTGCAGCTGCGCTCGCGGGGGCGGCCGCCAGGGACACGAACACAAGAAGGATGAAGACGATCCCACACACTCTCATTCGATAGACCTCTTCCGACGAACCGACGTTGGGGACGTCAGGCTATCGGCATCCGCGCGGGACGTCATCACCCGATCGGGTGGGTCCGGTCGCGCGCGCGATCGATAACATATATGCCGAACCTACCCGATCGAGTTCTTACTTTTGTATTGACAACCCACTCACTTGCTTCGTATTGTGAGTTTAGAAATATCGCAATAAAACTCACCGGAAGCGGCGTGCGGGCGAGTCCCGTCGGCCTCGCTTCGGGGTGGCGTGTGTGTACAGGTTTCAGCGAGTGGAGAGAACCAGATGAAGACATCCATCCTGAGGAGCGGCGGGGCGGCCGCCGTCATCCTGGCCCTGGCCGGAGCGGCGCGGGCCCAGGAGATCACGCCGGGCGGCGCGGCGGTCACGGCCAGCGCCAACGACGGCAACCTGCCGCAGAACGTCGTGGACAACAGCCTGTCCACGCGGTGGTCGGCCAGCGGTGACGGGCAGTGGCTGCAGCTCGATCTCGGCAGCGTGCGGTCCGTCGGATACGTGAGGATCGCGTTCTACAACGGCAATACCCGCACGTCGAATTTCAACATCCAGCTCTCGTCCGGCAGCAACGTGTGGAACACCGTGCTCACCGCCACCAGCAGCGGAACGACGACCAACGAGCAGACGTTCGACTTCGCCGACATGAGCGCGCGCTACGTGCGCTACGTGGGCCACGGCAACAGCGTGAACGCCTGGAACAGCCTGACCGAGGTCAGCGTGTTCGCGGGGGGATCGAGCCCGCGGCCGACACCGTCGCCCGCGCCCACCGCCACGCCCGGCGGGGGCGGCCCCACCGCCGCCCAGCTCCTCGCCAAGATGACCACGTGCACGCAGACCTCGAGCGGCCGTTACGCGACGGACAGCGGCGGCGCCGCCACCATCCCCGTCTGCCGCAGCAACAACGGCATCTGGTGGAAGGCCGACATGGACATCGACTGCGACGGTGTGACCACCAGCCAGTGCAACATCAACACCGACCCCTGGTACCAGAACGACACCTCGCTTCACACCTCGACCGGCCAGCCGTTCAACGCCGCCACGATGCCGTACGTGGTGCTGCCGAGCATCAGCGGCACCTGGAGCTACAGCGCGGCGGGGATCCAGCTCGGCGCCTGCGTGGCCGTCATCTACAACGGCAAGGTGCAGTACGGCGTGTTCGCCGACACCGGCCCGGTGGCGATCATCGGTGAGGCGTCGTACGCGATGGCCAGCCGCCTCGGCATCAACCCGGACCCGTCGAACGGCGGAACCGACAGCGGTGTGACGTACCTCGTCTTCCCGGGCTCGCGGGTGAACCCGGTGGAGAGCGCGTCCGCGGCGGCGAGTTGCGGGGCCGCTCGCGCGCAGCAGTTCCTCGACACGAACTAGCCGAGCGTTCCACAACGACGTGGGGGACGGGGCAGTCGGCGTCGAGCCTTGCCTCGCCCCCGAACGCGCGGGTCATCAGCCGAAGATGTCCGCCCATTTGTCCTCGCCCCGGATCCAGTAGTACGTGCACGTCGCGAGAACACTATGCGACACGGCGAGCGGCAGCAGGTTGGGCGCGGTCAGGAAAGCCCAGCCCCAGGCCGACCCGATCGCGAGGGTGAGCGCGAAGAATAGCCGGCCGTGGTTCCAGTGGATGGCCCCAAAGGCGAGCCCCCCGATGGCGACGGCGGCGCCCTTCCCCAGCCAGTCCGACACCAGGTTGATGAAGACCCCCATCACCAGCAGGTGCTGAACGTACGCCCACGCGGGATAGACCAGCATCAACTTGGCCATGTTGCCGCTGAACAAGGTCGGCCGGCCCTGGAACCGGCACAGGGCCACCAGGCCGGCGACACCGACGGCCGTCACCAGGCCCAGGAGAGCGCTCGCCGTTCCCAGATGCGTGAGCCCAACGCCGAGCCGCTCGAAGCCGTATTTGTTCACACGGATGACCAGCGTCAGCGAAACGGCCAGAGCGATGGCCGCGTACGCGACGTCGCGGACGAGGGCCGCAACCGGCCCCATTCCCCGCGTGCGGAGAGACAGGAGGACGAAGAGCCCGGCCAGAGCGGAGAGCGCCAGCACTTCCCAGACCACGACCGGCACGCCACCTCCTCGCCCGACACGCTACACGATTCTGGGCACCTCGAGGTCTCGTTTGGCTGCGTGTTACCCTGCTAACATCCCAGACACGGCGCCATCGCTCCGCTCGCGCGCCCGGGGAACGTCGATGGACCACTGCTTTCAGCGTGTCGTTGCCCTGGCCATGGTGTGTACGTTGACGATGGCCTGCGTCGGCCCGTTGGCGCCCTCGGCGTCGAACCCGTCCGGAACGTGGGACGCAGAGATCGACGGCAACACATACGTCCTCACCCTGTTCAAGCGCGACGATGACCGCGCGATCAGCGGCGCCTTGTTCCTGCCGCAGGATCGTTTCGTTCTGCGCGGCGTCTTCGGAGGCAGGACGTTGTCGGTGGGAGGCAGCAACGCCGCTGGCAGCCTGAGGATCTCCGCTGTCACTTCTCCAGGTCTAGATTTCCTGACGGGCACTCTCACACTGTTCGACGCGTCGGGCCGCGAGGTCGGGACAACCGAAATCGAAGCGACCAAGCGTGACTGACACCTATGGCGTGGAACATCAGCGTCGGAGTTGAGTGCGGCCCTAATGAACAGGCTGCCCGCGCGGTGGCCGCGCACTTCCATGGCTACCTGATCGTGATGAGTAGTGGACACCAGCTCGAGTGTGGGGCGGGCGCCGGCGACAAGCCGGACGGCGAAGGAAACTGGTGGGCTGCGGTGTTTCCTGGCATCAGTGCACCAGGCCCCCCCGAACTGCGCAAGGCTGAACGAATCTCTGAGGTGGGGCGCGCCTTGTATCGTCGTCTCGAAGGCGCTCCGGCGTTCAGGTGGGCCATCTTCGGTGCTGAGGCCCATGACTGGCGGGACTACAGCGAACTTGATCAGCAGTGCCTTGCCAACTTCGATGGGCTTGTTGTGTCGGAGGAGATATGGGCTCGCCTTGGAAGCCCGTCCGAGTGCGTCCTCTTTCGGCCTGGCTACATGTGGAAACCATATGCCGGAGAGACGCAGGATCTCTGATCGACGAGTTGAGACGGTACTATTGACGGAAGGAGCTCACATGCTACTACGGCCCTCACTGCTGCTCGCTTTCTCGCTCGTCACGATCGCAGGAACGTCTCAAGCGGATTCGGTGGCCACTCCGACCGCGGGAGACTCGTCGAATGCCGCCGATCCGTTCGCTGTCGTACGTAGCGACCGCGGTCCACTGAAGCTGGAGCCCTCTCTCGACTCTCGCCGAACGCCCATGCCGAGGCCTCGGACGCTCCTGCGGCCGATCGGGCGCCATCGAGGCAGTCCGGCGCCGCCGTCCTGTGGGCCGTCGTGCCTCGAGCACGAACGCCAACGAGCGCACGAGCTCAAGATGCTGCTGTGGTGAGCGCAGCGAGCGCCACGAGAGGCATCTCGTGGAGCTGACCGTCTGCACGACGCGACGGCATCGCCTGGTCATTACGGATCACGCATTGATTGCCATCGCCACGATGACCGAGGATGAGTCTCGAGCGCAGACCGCTCACGCCCTCTTTGGCGGACTGCTCGGCGCCGCGATCGCCGGGGACGGCGGAAGCCTCCTCAGCGGAGGCAGCGTCCTGAATTTGGGTGACGGCAAACCCGTCCCGCCGCTGCGTCACATCGACAAGGTTCTAACGTGCTTCGCCGCAGAGGTACCCGACGAGTTGTCGACGAGTCGCAAATGGCCGAAGGTGTTGCCCAGTCGGCGGGTTACGTTCTACCCACGCGTACTCATTGCCGAAGTGACGCTGGGCTGGCTGGGAGCGCTCTGCGCCAAGGTCGCCGGTCAGGCGGATGATCTCGAAATGCGTATCGATATCCTCGAGGTCTGGAAGGCACGCGACGCATTGCGTCGATGGGCGTATCCGCTGAAGTGAACGGGCCGTTCAGACTCAGTCGTATTTGAACGCACGCACGGCCAGAGCGCTCGTGACGAGGGTGGCGAGGGCGAAGACCGCCAGGTGCGGCAGCACGCTCGCCGGGCCCATCTCGAAGCTCACGAGCTTGTGCAGGGCATCCATCGCCCAGCCCGTGGGGAACGCCATGGCGAGCTTCTGCATGTACGGTGGCGTCACCTCGATCGGCCACCAGCAGCCGCCGAGCGCGCCCGCCATGTTCGACGCCAGCACGCCGAGCGCCACCGCCTGTCCCTCCGTGCGGGCCAGCGAGCCGAGCAGCAGGCCGAGCGAGGCCAGGAACGCGGCGTAGAAGACGAGCACGACCAGGACCATCGGCCAATTCGGCCCCCACGAGACACGAAAGAGCAGCCAGCCCGTGAGGAGCGCGAACGACATCTGAACGAGGGCCAGGCTGAGCTTGCTCGTCCACTTGCCGGCGACGACGGCACGGCGCGAGATGGGGGCCGAGGCGAGGCGCCGCAACAGGCCGAGGCGGCGTTCCACGATCAGGACCGTCGAGCCTCCCGTGAGCAGCACGAGCATCGAGAACATCACCATCGTGCCGGGGACCGCCTGCTCGAAGCCGGTGGGGACGCGCTGGCGGCGGCCGGCCACGGTCTTCTGCACCTGCATCGTCCGTGGCGCTTTGTGAATGCGCTCGAGGTCCGCCGCGGTGATGGGCGCACCGCTCGCGCTCTGCGCACGTGCCGCGAAGACGTCCGCGAGGAGCGTGTAGACCGCGCGCTGGAGGCGGAAGTCGGTGTAGGTGGCGGCCATGCCCTCCGTCGTGCGGACGAACGCCAGCTTCGGCTTCTCCCCGGCCAGGGACGACGCGGTGAACCGCGCGGGGATCTCGAGACGGCGCGCGTAGGCCTCGAACGGCCGGACCGACTTCTGGCCCGGCGCGGGCGTGCCCGTGTCCGGGCGCGCGATCAGGAACTCCTGCTCCTCGAGTCGCGCGATCAGGACGTCGGCCAGGAAGCCGGCGTCCGCTCCCACACGCACGGCCACCGTGTCCGGCACCGGGCCACGGCCGCCGCCCATGCCTCCCGTCACCGTGCCGATGAAGTAGAAGAAGATGATCGGCATCACGAACGTCCACATCAGCGTCTCGCGCCGGCGCAGCATGTAGCGCAGATCGTTGAGGGCGATGAACCAGATCGGGTGCCGCATCACGCCTCCCGCGCGAAGCGGCCGGTGAGCCGCCGCAAGGCCAGGAAGAAGAGCGCGCTGCCCAGGACCACGAGCACGAGCAGCCGCGCGGCGAACGCGCCGAAGGTCATCGTGCCGGCGAGGATCGCCTTCAACTGGAGGAGCGCCCATCCGTTCGGCGTCCAGCCTCCGATCCGCGCCATCCACTCCGGCATGACCTCGAACGGAAAGAAGCTGCCCCCGATCATGAGCAGCGGCAGCGTGACGAGGTTCACGAGGAAGCCGGCGGTGCGCGGGCTGCCGGCGTAGAGCTGGACGAGGGTGAGCAACAGCAGGAAGACGACACCGGTGGCCGTGGACCAGGCCACGGCGGCGGGCAGGCGCGACAGGGAAATGCCGAAGCCCCAGCGCGCGACGAGCCCGGC
>Ga0114129_10001082_pt1 | contig 35738 bp, 31 predicted proteins | sample RhiMetdeltSRZDD1_FD_80071 | JGI IMG/M metagenome (GOLD analysis project Ga0114129, IMG submission 80071) | Populus rhizosphere microbial communities from Tennessee, USA - Rhizosphere MetaG P. deltoides SRZDD1 (version 2) (version 2) | ecosystem: Host-associated > Plants > Roots > Rhizosphere >...
CGAGGCGACGTGTCCGCTTCTGGAATCCTGCGTTCGAAAAGCTCTTTCTCTACAAAGCGGAAGAAATCCAAGGAAAGAACCTCGAGACGCTCGTCGGCCTTCGCGACGATCAGCAGGCCGCCGCGGCCGTGCAGCGTCTCACTCATGGGGAGTATGTACGCCTGACGATGCGCGGACGCCGGAAGGATCGCAGCGTCGTCGACATCGAGTTCCACGGCGTGCCGCAGGCGGTGAACGGGCGGTTCATGGGTTACTGGGGGCTGTTCGAGGACATCTCGGAGCTGAAGGACCACGAGCGCGCGCTCCACCTCTCGGAGGAGAAGTTTGCAAAGGCGTTCCTGACCACTCCGACGACCGCATCGCTGTCCACGGCGCCGGACAATCGCCTCATCGACGTGAACAACACCTGGGTGCGGCTCACCGGCTATCAGCGCGAGGAAGCAATCGGTCGCACGCCGGTGGAGCTGGGGCTCGTGGACGACGCGGATTTCCAGCAGATCAATCAGCACGTCGAGGCGCGCGGGGGACGGCTTCGGGATTTCGAGTGCCGGTTCCGCGCGCGCGACGGCACCGTGCGGGATGGCTCCGTGTCCATCGAGCAGTTCGTCGTCAACGGCCGGGCCCTGCGCATGACGCTCGTGGCCGACATCACACCGCGGCGGAACACCGAGGCATCGCTGTCGAGGATCAGCCAGATCCTGCTCCAGAACCACGAGGAGGAACGCGTCCGCATCGCCCACGAGTTGCACGATGACATCGGTCAGCGTCTCGCGGCCTGGCAGCTGGGCCTCGATCGTCTGGCGCGCGACCTCCGCGGGCCGAACAGCGCGCTGCGCTCACGGCTGAGCGAGCTGCGAACGCAGGCGACCGCCATCTCTTCCGTCGTGCAGGCGCTGTCACGCGAACTATACTCAGCGCCGTTGAGCCTGCTCACCATCGACGTCGCGCTGGAGCGGCTGTGCGCCGAGCTGAGCGAACGGCTCGACATGGACATCGCGTTCACGCGGCGCGACGTCCCCGACGCCATGCCCGCCGACGTGTCGCTGTGTCTCTTCCGGGTCGCGCAGGATGCGCTGGGACATATCGCGAAGCATGGGGGGTCGCGGCGCGCCGAGATCGAGCTCCGCGGAACAGACGGCACGATTCACCTGTGCGTGCGGGAATACGGGCACGCCTTTTCAGTGGATGACGGCCTGGCCGCGCAACTGCCCGTGATCACCATGCGAGAGCGCGTGGCGCTGCTCAAAGGCCGTTTCGCGCTGACGTGGATGGCAGGCGGGGAAACGCAGGTGGACATCGCCATCCCGCTCCCCGCGAGTGGCGCGGCCATGGCCTGAGACCGCGGCCTCACAAGGACGCCTCCGCCGGCGCCTGTGTGCGAACCGTCCTGTAGTCGGCGATCAGCACCGTCACGCTGTCGGTCGCGCCGCTCGACATCGCCAGGTCCACGAGCCGGCGGCAGTCCTCGCCGGGGCTGCGTTGCGCCGCGAGCAGCTCCGCGATCCGATCTTCCTGCACGACCTCGGTGAGCCCGTCGGTGCACAGCAACACCCGATCGCCGGACCACAGCTGCACGTGCTCGATGCTCACATCCGCCGGACTTTGCCGTGGACCGGCGCTGTCGCTCCCACTGTCGAACGTCCGCCGCTCCTGAAACCGCGGCCTGCGTGCCTCGAGACGGGCGCGGCGCAGCGCCGCGGACGCGGAGATGAGCATTTCGAGCGTGTGCTCCATCGTGAGCTGGATCAGCACGCCGTTGCGGAAGAGAAATGCCCGCGAATGTCCGAGGTGCGCGAAGAACAGATCCGAGCCGGCGATGTACACCGCGGTGAGGCTCGTCGCCATCTCCGCCAGCCTGACGTCCGAACGCGCGGCCTCCACCATGGCATCGCTGACCTGTCGGAACAGGAATTCTCCCTGCTCGATGATGTCGGCCGTGCTGTCCACGCCGACGCGCACGTTCCACCGGCCGTACCGGATGGCCAGGTGCGCGAGCGTGCTCAACGCGAGGCGGCTGGCGCGCGCGCCCGCGCCCTGGCCGCCGAGACCGTCGGCGACGAGCATCGCGTACGCGTACTCCTCGAACCGTGGAGGAAGGTCGCCGGCCGAAAGGCTGGTCGTCAGCGTTTCCTGGAGGCGTCCCAGGCGGATGGCGAGGAAGTGATCCGTGTTGTCGTGCTGCAGCCTCCCGGCCACCGACAGGCCGGCAACCTCGATGGCGGATGTCGAGGCAGGGGTCTGAAGCGCGGACAGGTCGAGCGGGCTGGCAACGGCTGCCCGCCACTCCGCGCTCGCATCGCCGTGCTCGACCGACATGCACGGGCCAAACGCACGAGGTGTGCCAGCGGAAATCGCGCGGCAGGTTCCCCGCAACCGAACGGCGCGCAACGATATCCGGTCATGGCGTCACAAGATCTTGGTGAAAAGGAGCGCGTAAACGGCCGTTCGGACCGCTCGCGCGCGGAGAGCGAGTTGCAGCGTCGACGGGAATGATGCACGACATGGAGGCGTCGCGCCTGCGCGCGTCCTTCCTGCACCGCACACCGTGGAGGAAGTGGGGCCCGTACCTCAGCGAGCGCCAGTGGGGCACGGTGCGCGAGGACTACAGCGCGAACGGCGATCCCTGGAACTCGTTCCCGCACGACCACGCGCGCTCGCGCGCGTACCGCTGGGGAGAAGACGGCCTCGCGGGTATTTCCGACGACCAGCAGCAACTGTGTTTCGCGATTGCGCTCTGGAACGGCAGGGACGCGATTCTCAAGGAGCGGCTGTTCGGGCTCGCCAACGACGAGGGCAATCATGGCGAGGACGTGAAGGAGTACTACTTCTATCTCGACTCGACGCCGACCCACTCGTACATGAAATTCCTCTACAAGTACCCGCAGTCCGCCTTTCCGTACGCGGATCTCGTGCACACGAACCGGTCGCGTTCGCGCGCCGAGCGCGAGTACGAGCTGATCGACACGGGCATCTTCGACGAGGACAAGTACTTCGACATCGTCGTCGAGTACGCGAAGGCGAGCCCGGAAGACGTGCTGATTCGCATCACCGCGATCAATCGCGGGCCCGACGCGGCGCCGCTCGACGTGTTGCCGACCCTCTGGTTCCGCAACACGTGGCGCACCTGGCCGTACACGCCGAAGCCGGCGCTGCGCGAGGTGTGGGGCGGCAGCCGCTGCATCGAGGCGCTCCACGGCGAGCTCGGAGAACGATGGCTGTACGTGGACGGCGCGGCGCCGGTCCTGTTCACCGACAACGAAACGAACAACGAGCGGCTGTTCGGCGCGCCGAACGCCAGCGCGCACGTGAAGGACGGCATCGACGACTACATCGTGCACGGCCGTACCGAGGCGATCAACGAGCGCGGCACGGGAACGAAAGCCGCCGTCCGCTTCCATCAGATCGTGAGCCCGCGCGAGAAAGTGGTGTTCCGGCTGCGCCTGACCGGCGCGTCGCCGGACACGATCGTCAAGCCGTTCCTGTTCTTCGACGACACGTTCGCCGCGCGGCTCACCGAGGCCGACGAGTTCTACCATGCCCTCACGCCGTTGTCGGCCGGTTCCGACCTGGCGCGTATCGTCCGGCAGTCGATGGCGGGCATGCTGTGGAGCAAGCAGTACTACTCCTTCGATCTCGGGAGATGGCTTCGCGAACACGGCGCCGGCGCGAGCGCGCCGGATGCCAGGCCTGTTCGCGATGACGCGTGGGGCCACATGGTCAACGCGGACATCCTCTCGGTGCCCGACAAGTGGGAGTACCCGTGGTTCGCGGCATGGGACCTCGCGTTCCAGGCCGTTGCGCTGGCGGGTGTGGACATCGAGTTCGCGAAGGCGCAGCTCGAGCTGATCTTGCGCGGGATGTACATGCACCCCAACGGACAGCTTCCCGCCTCGGAGTGGAATTTCTCCGACGTGCACCCGCCCGTGCACGCCTGGTCGGTCATCTTCCTCCACCGGACCGAGCAGGCGCTGCACGGGCGCTCCGACCCGGCGTTCCTCAAGCGGACGTTCGCGAAGCTGTTGAGCAACTTCACGTGGTGGGTCAATCGCAACGATGTGCTCGGCCGGAACGTGTTCGAGGGCGGCTGTCCGGGTCTCGACAACATCGGGATCTTCGATCGTTCCGTCCCGCTGCCGACGGGCGGCCGTCTGGAGCAGGCCGACGGCGCGGCGTGGATGTCGGTGTTCTGCCAGAGCATGCTCGAAATCGCGGCCGAGATCGCGATGGTCGATCCCGCGTTCGAGGACCTGGCCGTCACCTTCGTGGACCACTTCCTCAACATGGCCGCCTCGATCAACCGCGGAGGGGACACCGGCATGTGGGACGAGGAGGACGGCTTCTACTACGACGTCCTCCGCTTCGAGAGCGGCGCAGCAAGCCGCATCAAGGTGCGTTCGATCGTCGGGCTCCTGCCGCTGTGCGCGACGACGATCGTCGAGGCGGCGCAGCGTGAACGGATGCCTGGCCTGCTCGCGGAGGTCGCGGACCGGATGCGGCGGCAGCCGGACCTGCTCGACCGCATTCATCCGACTGGTGAGGGGCACTTCGGCCACCGCGGCCGCGGCATCCTCGCGCTCGTCACGCGCGACCGCCTGCGAAGGATCCTCACCCGGATGCTCGACGAACAGGAGTTCCTCAGCCCGTTCGGCATCCGCACGCTCTCGCGCGTGCACCGCGACCATCCGTACGTCCTGTCCTCCGGATCGACGGAGCACCGCGTGGCCTACCTGCCGGCGGAGTCGGACACGGCGATGTTCGGCGGCAACTCGAACTGGCGCGGACCGATCTGGATGCCGATGAACGCGCTGCTGATCCGCGCGCTCCTGCAGTTCCACGCGTACTACGGCGACGGCTTCACCATCGAGTGCCCGACGGGATCGGGCGTCATGATGAACCTCTTCGACGTCGCCAAGGAGATCTCCGCGCGCCTGACCCGCATCTTCCTCAATGACGATCGCGGCCGGCGTCCTGTGTTTGGCGGCGCCGAGAAATTCCAGACCGACCCGCAGTGGCGTGACCATCTGCTCTTCTACGAGTACTTCCACGGCGACAACGGCGCGGGGCTCGGCGCCAGCCATCAGACCGGATGGACCGGCCTGGTCGCCACGCTGATCCAGTTCTTCTGGACCATCAGCGCCCGCGAGTTGCTCGATGGCGGCGTGCACGAAGTGCACGGACGGTTGCACGGACGCGGACATGCACGCCTCGACGAGAAACTGACCGCGTGAACCGGAATCGAAATCGCGAATCGCGAGCCCGCTCCTCGGCACTCGAGGCTGGCTCGCAATCCGCGATTGACAGGGCGTTACCAGCGAAAGGTCACGCCGCCGGTGGTCCGCCAGAACGCGAGACCCGAGATGAGGCGCTGCACGACCTCGCCCTGCGGGCTGATGCCCTGATTCAGGTTGTTGTCCGTGGACGAGTGGTAGTAGCGCAGGTCGCCGCGGAACCCGATGCGCCGCGATGCAAACGCCATGACGCCGCCGCCGATGTTGGTGCCCCAGCGCATCTCGCTGTTGCTGGACACCCTGTCGGCTGCCGCGAGGTCGATGACGTCGGCGCGCATTCCAATGCCGCCGAATCCGCCCGACGCGTACGGCACGACCTGTCCTTCGGAGCCGAGCGGCAACGCGCCGATCAGGTTCGCCATGTACGAGGCGAGGCGCGGATTGTTGTCGACAAACGGGCTGGTGACGTCGAAGGTCGGCGCCCAGTCCGCGATGAATTCAGGGCCCACGTACCCGTGCCAGAGATACGCGAGCTGGCCGCCGAAGGCAACGCCTCCGGCATTTTCATCGATGCCAAGCGCGTCGCTCCGCGTGCCGAAACCGGAGCCGATGAAGCCGGACGCCGTCCAGTGACTCTCTGCGGGTCCGATGCTGCCTGACGAAGTGGTTGCCGGGTAGGTTGACGGGGTCTGCGCGGGGGCTCTCCCGGCCAGACCGAGCACCAGCGCCGCGGCGATGAAACAAGTGGCTGATCGCATGAGGTGTTCTCCCTTCCGGCGTCGCGAAATCGCAAGATCGGCTCCACGGGGACAGCCGCTTTACTGGCGAAATGCGCGAACTGTCCCGTCGTGATGACGATCGTTTGTCACCGGACACGATGGGCCGCCACTCACGCGCGGGCGCGCTCCTGCCGCTGCCACACGTAGACGGGAATCCCGAACAGGAGCAGGAGCAGTCCCCAGAGCACTGGTGCGGGACCGCACCCGTACACCGTGAAGATCGAGAAGAGGAATGCCACGGCCTCGACGACGCCGATGCGAGGCAGCGCGACGCTGGCGCGCGTCGCGATCAGTCCGTCGGCAAGCGAGCAGAAGACGTAGGGGATCACGGCTGTCATCGTCGCGAGGCCGACCAGCATCGTGTAGACCGCGGCGAAGCCGGGACCGCCGGATATCTGCACCAGCACGAGGCCCGTCGCCAGGGCCGAGGAGAGCATGATGCCGATTGCGGGCACCTGGCGCGACGACAGTCGTCCGAACACGTCGGGGAACAGCTTGTCCTTCGCGGCCGCCATCGGCACCTGCCCCATCAGCAGCGTCCAGCCGTTCAGCGCGCCGAGCGAGGAGATCATGACGGCGACCGAGACCACGCCCGCGGCCCAGCTGCCCCACATCAGACGTGCGGCGTCGGCAAACGGCGCGATCGAGTTCACGAGCTGTTCGCGCGGCACCACGCCCAGGACGACGGTGGTGCCGAGGACGTACAGCAGTGCGGCCACGGCGATCCCGAGCACCGTGGACCGCGGGATCGTCCGCTCCGGATCGCGGACGTCGCCTGCCGGCACCGTCGCCGACTCGAGCCCGAGATACGCGAACATCGTCAGCGGCGCGAGCGCCGCGCTCGCGGCGAGCAGCGACTCGCCGCTCGGATTGAAGACCGCGAACTGCCTCACGTGCACGAACGGCAGGCCGAGGACCGCGATGGCCGCGAAGGGAACGAGCTTCGCGTAGGTCGTGACCTGCGCGACGAGGCCCGCTTCCTTCACGCCGCGGAGGTTCGTGAGCGTCACCAGCCAGATCGCGCCGATCGTGATCGCGACCGCGATGGGTCGGCTGCCCTGCAGTGCGGGCACAAGCTTGATCAGCGAGCCGGTGAACGCCGCCGCAATGAGCGGCATCGACGCCCAGATGGAAATCCAGTAGCCCCACGCGACGATGAAGCCGGCGAAGTCGCCGTACGCGGCTCTCGTGTACGCGTAGGGACCGCCCGTCGCGGGCATCCGCCGGGCGAGGCGCGCGAATGTCAGGCCCAGGCACATCGCGCCGGCGCCCATCACCAGCCAGAACACGATCCCGAGCAGGCCATACGGCGCGACCGCGGGGGGCGACAGGTAGAAGCCCGACCCCACCATGTTGCCGATCACGATCGCGGTGCAGGCCGCGAGACCGAGGCTCGGCCCGCGGGCGTCAGTCGCCATTGCCGTACACGATCCGCGCACGGCCCGGCGCCACGGTCGTGCCGGCGGTTCCCGCGATGATCGCGCTCAAATCGGACAGTGCGCCAATGGCCGCGGCGTGGCCCGTGGCGGTCGCGAAGCGGCAGGCCGCCTTCACTTTCGGTCCCATCGAGCCGGCCGCAAATGCCATGACGCTCATCGCATCCGGCGTGGCGGAGCGAATCGCCCGCTGCTGCGGCGTGCCCCATCCGTCGTAGACCGCGGGGGCATCGGTCAGCATGACGAAGAGATCCGCCTTGAGCGAGCGCGCCAGCAGCTCCGAGGCGAGGTCCTTGTCCACCACGCACTCCACGCCCGCGAGCGTACGTGTCCCGTCCTTCTCGTACATCGTCGGGATGCCGCCACCCCCGGCGGCAACGACGACCGTGTTCCGCTCGAGCAGCCACTCGATCGGCCTCATCTCGAAGATGCGTTTCGGCTCGGGCGACGCGACGACGCGGCGCCACGTCTGGCCGTCGCGCTTGAAGACCCAGTTCTTTTCGGCGGCGAGACGATCCGCTTCGCTCTTCGGGTAGACGGGGCCGATGAACTTGGTGGGGTTGCCGAACGCGGGGTCGTCGGGGTCGACCTCCACCATCGTCAGCAGCGTGGCGAAGGGGCGCTCGAACGGAAGCAGGTTGCCCAGCTCCTGCTCGATCATGTAGCCGATCATCCCTTCGGTCTGCGCGCCGAGCACGTCGAGCGGGTAGGCTTCCACGTCCTTGTACGCGGCGCCTTGAAGCGCGAGCAGGCCGACCTGCGGCCCGTTGCCGTGCGCAACCACGATCCGGTGTTCCGCCGCGACGGGCGCGATGGCCACGGCGGCCGTGTGGATGTTGCGACGCTGGTTCTCCGCGGTCATCGGCTCGCCGCGTCGGAGCAATGCGTTGCCGCCGAGAGCGATGACGATCAGCATCGTCAATCCCCCAGCGTCGAGACGAGAATCGCCTTGATGGTGTGCATCCTGTTCTCGGCCTGCTCGAACGCGATGTTGCACCGCGACTCGAACACCTCGTCGGTCACTTCCACGCCGCCGCGGAGCCCGAAGTGCTCGGCGATGTCTTTCCCGACGGTGGTCTCCTCGTCGTGGAACGCCGGCAGGCAGTGCATGAACTTGACCTGCGGGTTGCCGCTCGCGTTGATCAGATCGGTCGTCACCTGGTAACGGTGCAGGAGATCAATCCGCTCCTTCCACACCTCTTTCGGCTCGCCCATCGACACCCAGACGTCGGTGTGGACGAAGTCCACGCCTCGCACGGCTTCCTGCGGGTCGTCCGTGATCATCAGCCGCGCGCCCGACTGCGCCTGAAGCTGCTTGGCGATGGTGACGTAGTCGTCCGAGGGCCAGAGCGTCTTCGGGCCGCACAAGCGCACGTCCATGCCGAGCAGGCAGCCGACGATCATCAGCGAGTGCCCCATGTTGTTGCGCGTGTCGCCGAAGAACGCATACTTGATCTCGGACAGCGGCTTGTCGCTGTGTTCGCGCATCGTCATGACGTCGGCAAGCATCTGCGTCGGGTGGTACTCGTCGGTGAGGCCGTTGAAGACCGGCACGCCGGCGAACTCGGCGAGCTGTTCGACGCCCTTCTGGCTCTTGCCGCGGTACTCGATCGCGTCGTACATGCGCCCCAGCACGCGCGCCGTGTCCTTGAACGATTCCTTGTGCCCGATTTGCGACCCGGCGGGATCCAGGTACGTCACGTGGGCGCCCTGGTCGTAGCACGCAACCTCGAACGAGCAGCGGGTCCGCGTGGAGGTCTTTTCGAAAATCAGGCAGATTTCCTTGCCGTCGAGATGCTTCTGCTCGGTGCCGGCGTACTTGGCGCGCTTGAGATCGCGCGCGAGGTCGAGCAGGTAGCGGAACTCGCGCGGCGTATATTCCTGGACGGTCAGCAGGGAACGATTGCGCAGGTTGAAGCTCATAGGACTGCTCCTCGAGAAGTGACCGCCTCAATAGGCGGGATCGCGTGAAATGGGGCACGTCATGCAGTGGCCGCCGCCCCGCCCCCGTCCGAGCTCCGAGCCGCGCACCGTGATGACTTCGACGCCTGCCTTCCGCAGCAGCGTGTTCGTGTGGGTGTTGCGGTCGTAGCCGACGACCACTCCCGGCGAGAGCGCCACCACGTTGTTGCCGTCGTCCCACTGCTCGCGCTGCGCCTCCCACGAGTTGCCGCCGGTCTCGACGATGCGCAGCTCCTTCAGGCCGAGCGCCTCCTTGACCACGTCGAAGAGGGATCCCGTGTCGGGACGCACGTCGACGGGCTGTCCGTTGTTGCCCGGACGCGCGCTGTAGCAGCGGATCTGGTCCGCCACCTCACGGTACGTGGTGCAGAGATCGCGATCGCAGAAGCTGAAGACCGTGTCGAGGTGCATCGCCGCGCGGCTCTTCGGCATCAGGCACGCGACGACGCGGGTGGCTGCCTGCTGCGCGAACAGCTGCGCCGCAACCTGGAACACCGCCTGGCGCGTGGTGCGCTCGCCCATGCCGATCAGCACCACGCCCTTGCCAACCGGCATGACGTCGCCCCCTTCCAGCGTGGAGGAGCCGTAGGAGCTGTCGCAGTCGCCCCACCAGATGCTGAAGCCGCCGTCCTTGAATCGCGGATGGAACTTGTAGACGGCGCGCTGGAGGAGCGTCTCCGGCTTTCGCGCGGGCCAGTACATCGGGTTGCACGTCACGCCGTTGTAGATCCAGCAGGACGGGTCGCGCTGAAACAGCGTGTTCGGCACCGGCGGAACGAGGAAGTCGGTGCCGTCGTAGGCGTCAGCGAGCCTGGACGACAGCTCGCTCTTCGGCATGTCGAGAATCGCGATGCCGCCGATCAGGTGTTCGGCCAGTCTCGCCGCAGGCATCTCGTCGAGCCAGGCGCGAAGAACCGGCGCGATGCCGAGGCCGACGTCGTTCACCGTGATGCGCCGGTCGAGCACCCAGGCGCGCGCCTGCGGATTGGCGAGCGTTTCCGCCAGCAGGTCGTGGAGATCCAGGACCTCGACGCCGCGCTCCTGCATCTTCAGCACGAAGTCGTAGTGGTCCTTCTGCGCCTCGTGTACCCAGAGCACGTCGTCGAACAGCAGGTCGGCGCGGTTGCCCGGCGTCAGCCGCTGGTGCGCGAGGCCCGGGCGACAGACCATCACGGTCCGCAGGGCGCCGACCTCGCTGTGCACGCCAAGCGATTTCATGGTTCGCTCCTCGGAGGTGGGCGGCGCGACGGCCGGCGCGACGCCGGTCATGCCGCGGCGCTGATCGCTGCCATGACGATGACGGCGAGAATCAGGAGCAGCGGCCACACGAACTGCACCCACCGGTTGTAGGGAACGCGAGCGATCGTCAGCCCGCCCATCACGACGGCGAACGTCGGGTTGACGAGGTTGAGCAGTCCGTTCGCCGACTGGTACGCGGTGACGACCAGGTGGCGGCCGACGCCGGCGAAGTCGGCCAGCGGCGCCATGATCGGCATCGTCAGCACGGCGAGGCCCGAGGATGAGGGGACGAAGAACGAGAGAATCAGCTCGAGCACGAACATCACGTTGATGAACGCGAAGGTGCTCAGGCCGCTGACAGCATGCTCGGACCAGAAGAGGATGGTGTCGGTAATCTTGCCCGCGTCCATCACCACCACGATGCCGCGCGCCAGACCGATGACGAGCGCCACGCCGAGCAGGTCGCGCGCGCCGTTGACGAACGTCGTCGTCAACTCCTCCTCGCCCATGCGCGCGATGACGCCAACGACGATAGCCGAGGCGAGGAACATGGCGGACATCTGCGCCATCCACCACCCGGCCGACGCCACGCCCCAGACCATGATCACGAAGCTGAGGGTGAAGACGACCAGCACGACCTTCCGCATGTCGGTCAGCGGCGGCGTCCCCGACGACGCGCGCGGTTTCAGGAAGCGTTCACGGTTGCTCTCCGCCATGTCGGCGACGAGCGATTGAGCGGGGTCCCGGCGGACTCGCTCTGCGTAACGGAGGACATAAGTCACGCAGGCGAGCCAGCCGAGGCCCAGGATCGCGAAACGCAGCGGCATGCCGGCGGTGAATGGCACCCCCGCCGCGTTTGACGCGATCACGGTCGCAAATGGGTTGATGGTCGAGCCGAGCGTGCCGACGCCGGCGCCGAGCATGATGACAGCGACGCCGGTCAGCGCGTCGTAGCCGGCCGCGATCATGATGGGGATGATGAGCGCGTAGAACGCGAGCGTCTCCTCGGCCATGCCGTAGATGGTGCCGCCGGCCGCGAACAGCCCCATCAGGATCGGAATCATCCACTTCTCGCGCCCGGCGAGCGCGCGCATGGCAGCGCCGACCCCGGCGTCGATGGCGCCGGTCTTCGTGACGACGCCCAGGAAGCCGCCGATGACGAGCACGAACAACGCGACGTCGATCGCGCGCGCGGTTTCGCTCTTCGGATCGTAGAAGCCGGCGATCGGTGCGAGGAGGACTTCGCGCAGGCCCTGCGGGCTCGACTCGACCCCATGGTAGGTGCCGGGTACCGGAACATCCTTGCCGAGCGCTTCGTTCTTCACGCGGTTGTACTGGCCGGCCGGAATGACCCACGTCGCGGCCGCGACGGCGATAATCAGCCAGAACAGAATCGTGTACGCGGTCGGGAACTTGAAGTGCCGCGCTTCGGGCTTCTCCGGCTCCGGGGCCGGGACCGGTGGCGGCGTGATGATGGCGCGCGCCGGAAGGCTCATGCCGCCCGTTACGCAGCGTGCGTGCCGGGCGCGGGAGGGCAATCCTGGCGGGTGTCTCGCGGCAATCCACCCGACCGCCACGCGCGGGTACGGCGCGTCGTCAGGTCACTCACCGCAGGCGGTGACCCCGAGGTGCATCGCACGAGCCGCCGCTCGCTTACCAGATACCCGGAACGAGACGGCCGCGAACCGTTGACTCGTAGCGGGACCACTGCGGACTGCGCGACAGCACGCGTTCCTCGGCGTGAATCCGGTAGATGAGCGACGCCCAGCCCGCCGCGGTCAGCAGGACGGTGCCGGGATTCCATTCCTGCAGGTTGTAGCCGAGGTCACCGAGCATGTAGCTGAGATACATCGGGTGGCGCATCAGACGGTACGGACCGCTCGTCGCGAGCGTGCCGCGCAGGGCCGGACGGATCCCGAACGATCGGCGAATCGTGCAGAGGCTGGCGAGGCTGAGACACGCGGCCGCCACGATGAGCGCGAGCCCTCCAGCGGGCCACGCCGGCAGACCTGGCACCGACTGAAGGTAGATCACCTGGGCGTACGGGTACGTAATCGACACCGCCACCGCCGTGTTCGCACCGGGAGAGTGGTCCTGCGCTTGCGGCAGGGGCCGCGTCATCGCGATGGCGAGCACGATCACGTGCTGCAACACGTAGATCCAGTCCGCAACGCCGAACATCGGCGTCAGGATCACGAGCGCGGCCAGCTCCACCGCCGTGACGCCGAACAGGAGCACGTCGCCCGACGGGCGCCTACGAATGGCGGCGCCTCTTGACCCGGAGCTGCGCGAGCGAGCGCGCCAGCGACGCATTGACCGTCGCCACCTCCTCGTCGGAGATCTTGTCGCGCAACCGCGCCTCGGCCCGCTGCCGCGCCGCCTCGACGCGCGCTTCGTCGATGTTCTCCGCCGCAATCGCCATGTCGGTGACGATCGCAACCTGGCTCGCGGTGATCTCGACCAGACCCTCGCCGACGGCGAGGAAATCGTCGCGTCCGTGCTTGCGCACGATGATCTCGCCGGGCACGATGCGGGTCAGCAGCGGCACATGGAGCGGGTAGATGCCGATCTGACCTTCGACGGCCGGCAGCGTGACCATCTCGACGTCGCTCGAATAGGCGACGGCGGAGGGGGTCACGATTTCGAGCTTCAGCGTCGCGGCCATGTCACGCCTGCGCGGCGGTCGCCTCGTCGATGCCGCCCTTCATGTAGAAGTTGTCTTCCGGCACCGCGTCGTGCCTGCCCTCGAGGATTTCCTTGAAGCCGCGAACGGTCTCGGCCACCGGCACCTGCCGGCCTTCGCGCCCCGTGAACACCTGCGCGACGCTGAACGGCTGGCTGAGGAACCGCTGGATCTTTCGCGCGCGAAACACCGTCCGCTTGTCCTCGGGCGAGAGCTCGTCGATGCCGAGAATCGCGATGATGTCCTGCAGGTCCTTGAACCGCTGCAGCACCTTCTGCACGCCGCGCGCGACCGCGTAATGCTCGTCGCCGACGATCTCCGGCGCGAGCGCCCGCGAGGTCGACGCGAGCGGATCGACCGCCGGATAGATGCCCAGTTCGGCAATCGAGCGCTCGAGCACGATCGTCGCGTCGAGATGCGCGAAGGTCGTCGCCGGCGCCGGGTCCGTCAGGTCGTCGGCCGGCACGTAGACCGCCTGGAACGACGTGATCGACCCGTTTGCCGTCGACGTGATGCGCTCCTGCAGCATCCCCATCTCCGACGCGAGCGTCGGCTGGTAGCCGACGGCGCTCGCCGTGCGGCCCAGCAGCGCGGACACTTCGGACCCGGCCTGCGAGAAGCGGAAGATGTTGTCGATGAAGAGCAGCACGTCCTGGTGCTTCACGTCGCGGAAGTACTCGGTGAGCGCAAGGCCCGCGAGCGCCACGCGCAGCCGCGCGCCGGGAGGCTCGTTCATCTGCCCGTACACCAGCGCGATCTTCGAGGCGCTCAGGTTCTTCTCGTCGATGACGCCGGCCTCGGCCATCTCGTGATACAGGTCGTTGCCTTCGCGCGTCCGCTCGCCGACGCCCGTGAACACCGACACGCCGCCGTGGAGCTTGGCGACGTTGTTGATCAGCTCCATGATGACGACCGTCTTGCCGACGCCCGCGCCGCCGAACGCGCCGACCTTGCCGCCCTTCAGGAAGGGGCAGATCAGATCGATCACCTTGATGCCCGTGGCGAGCACCTGCGGCGACGTGGATTGATCCGTCAGCGGTGGTGGCGGCCGGTGGATCGGCACGTAGGCGTCGGCGTCAACCGGCCCGCGGTCGTCGATGGGGGTGCCCGTGACGTCGAAGACGCGCCCCATGACGCCGGGTCCGACCGGCATGTGAATCGGCCGGCCCATGTCGCGCACGTCGTAGCCGCGCTTGAGGCCTTCGGTCGCCGCCATCGCGACCGCACGGACGCGCCGATCGCCGAGGTGCAGCTGCACCTCGAGCGTGACCGTCATCGGCCGCGTCTGCACGGTGCAGTCCACCGACAGCGCGTTGTAGATGGCCGGGAGCGCGCCGGGAAACTCCACGTCCACCACGGGGCCGTTGACCTGGACAATCGTGCCTGTGTTCATAGCGAGGCTCCTCCGGCGATCTCGAGCAGTTCCTGCGTGATGCGACCCTGCCGCAGCTTGTTGTATTCGATCGTCAGCTCGCGGATCATCCCGGTCGCGCTGTCGGTCGCGCCCTGCATCGACACCATCCGCGCGCTCTGCTCGCTCGCCTTCGCGTTGAGGAGCACGACGTGGATGAAGACGTTGATGTAATGCCCAATCGCGTAGCTGACGATGTCGCCGGCGTCGGGCTCGAACACGAATTCCGAGATGCCCGCATCGAGCGGCGGCGGCATGCCGGGAATCTCCAGGCCCTTCAGGTCGCACAGCGGAAGGAACGGGACGGCGACCGGCTGCTGCACCAGCGTGTTGACGAAGCGCGCGGCCACCACGTCCACCGCGTCGACCTCCCCCTTCTCGAACAGCTCACGCGCCAGCGTGGCAATCGCCTTCGATTCGGCGAACTGCGGCGTGTCGCCGTAGGAAAACTCGGCGACCAGACGCCGCCGCGTCTGTGCCACGAACTGCGCGGCCTTGCGGCCCGCAGCCAGGAACACCGTGGACGGCGTGTCGTACTGCGCCGCCATCCTGAAGACGTTGCTGTTGAGCGCGCCGCACAGCCCCTTGTCGGCGGCAACGAGGATGACGGCCCGCGCGCGGACGGGCCGCACCTCGAGCAGCGGATGGCTGAACTCGCGCGCGTGCATCGCGGCGGCCCGCTGGATGCGGTAAAAGAGGCGCACGAACGGCCGCGCCTCGATCGCCAGCTGCTGCGCCTTGCGCATCTTCGAGGCCGCCACCATCTGCATGGCCTTCGTGATCTGCGAGGTGCTCCCGATCGATCGAATGCGGCGCCGCAGCTCGCGTGTGCTCGCCACCGATCACGTCCACATCCGGGTGAACCCGTCGCACGCCGCTGTCAGCGCCACGGCCAGGTCGTCCTTGATGACGCCCTCTTTCGCAATCCGCGCGAGCACGACGGCACTCGACGACGTGAGGTACTCGGTCAGCCGGCGCTGGTACTCCTTGACGCGTTCAATCGGGACCGCGTCGAGATACCCGCGCTGTACGGCCCACAGGATGACGACCTGCACCTCGAACGGGATCGGAGCGTGCTGCGGCTGGTTGAACAGCTCGATGATGCGCCTGCCCCGATCGATCTTCGCCTGCGTGGCCGCATCGAGCTCGGAGCCGAACTGCGCGAACGCCGCCAGCTCGCGAAACTGCGCGAGATCGCCCTTCAGGCGCCCGGCCACCTGCTTCATCGCCTTGAGCTGCGCCGCCGATCCGACGCGCGACACCGACAGGCCGACGGAAATGGCCGGCCGCGTCCCCTGGTAGAACAGGTCGGTCTCAAGGTAGATCTGCCCGTCGGTGATCGAGATGACGTTGGTCGGGATGTAGGCCGACACATCGCCCGCCTGCGTCTCGATGATCGGCAGCGCGGTGAGCGAGCCGTTGCCGTGCTGCTCGCCGACGCGCGCGGCACGCTCCAGCAGCCGGCTGTGCAGGTAGAACACGTCGCCCGGGTACGCTTCGCGCCCCGACGGCCGTTTCAGCACCAGCGACACCTGCCGGTAGGCGACGGCGTGCTTGGACAGGTCGTCGAAGACGACGAGCGCGTCCCTGCCGTGGTGCATGAACCATTCGCCCATCGCCGCGCCGGCAAACGGCGCCAGGTACTGGCTGGTCGCCGAATCGGCCGCCGGCGCCGCGACGACGATGGTGTACGGCATCGCCTCGGCAGCCTCGAGCACCGAGATCAGCTGCGCGATCGTCGATTGCTTCTGCCCGATCGCGACGTAGATGCAGTACAGGCGGCGATAGTCCGGGTCCCCGCGCGCATCGGCCTCGCTGTTCAGCCTCGCCTGGTTGATGATGGTGTCGATGCAGATGGTGGTCTTGCCGGTGGCGCGGTCGCCGATGATCAGCTCCCGCTGGCCGCGCCCGATCGGGATCATCGCGTCGATCGCCATGATCCCGGTCTGTACCGGCTCGTCCACCCGGCGCCGCTTCATGATGCCGGGCGCGATCGCCTCCACCGGGTAGGCCTCATCGCTTTCGATGGGACCCTTGCCGTCGATCGGCTCGCCGAGCGTGTTGACGACGCGCCCGAGGAGCCCTTTGCCGACCGGCACCTGCAGGAGCTTTCCCGTCGCGCGAACCTCGCCGCCTTCCTCGAGGCGCGTGTCGTCGCCGAGGATGATGACGCCGACTTCGTGCTCGTCGAGGCTCAGCGCGATGCCCGTGACGCCGTGGCCGAGATCGAGCATCTCGTTGAGCATGACGTCGCGCAGCCCCTCGACCCGCGCGACGCCGTCACCGATTTCGCGGATGACGCCGACGCTCTGCCGCGACAATGCCGCGGCGGGCCCTGCAATGCGCGCTTCGAGTTCCTGTAACAGCGTGCTCATGGGTGGTCCTCGGCCGGGATCCGGCTTGCCCCGAGCGAAGTCGAGGGGGATCCGGGATCCGACTCACAAACGTGCGGCGAGGGCGACGAGCCTGCCGCGGATGCTGCCGTCGTAGACGTCGCTTCCGACCGTGACACGCATGCCGCCGATCAGCGCCGGTTCCATTGCGAACGTCGTCTCCAGGGCGCGACGGTACCGCCGCGCCAGCCCTTGCTCGATCGCCTCCCGCTCGCCGGCCTCGAGCGGCGCCGCGCTCTCGACGCGCGCCGTCCACTTCTCTTCCTCGAGCCTCAGGAGCCGCATCACCTGGGAGAGCAACACCGCCGTGCGGGCGCTGCCCGTCTCCATCAGTCGATCGACGACCAGCCGGATGCGCGCCGGGTCCACGCGTCCATCCACGAGGCACAGCCGCCACAGCCGCGTCGCGTCGCGCCTGGCTTCTCGTCCCGTGCGCATCGGTATCTCCCGCGACCGTCAGGCCGCTTTCAACTCGCGCGCGGCTTCCTGGACGAGACGCCGCTGGTCGTCGGCGGTCAGCACCCTCCCGGCCACCGCGGCGGTGGTTTCGACGACGAGCTGACCGATCTCGTGTCTGAGCTGGGCGAGCATCCGGTCGTGCTGGTGTCTGGTTTGTTCACGCGCGCGCAGGACAATCCGGTCCGCGGCCGCGCGCGCCCGCTGCGCCTCCTGCTCCTTCACGCGGGCGGCGACGGTGCGCGCCTCCTCGACGATGTGCGCCGCCTCCTCGTGGGCGGCGCCGATGATCTCCTGCCGCTGGCCGTCGATCGCCGCCAGCGCGGCGTTGATCTTCGCGGTGTTCTCCAGCCCCTGCGCAATCTGCCTGCGCCGGGCCTCCAGCATCTCCAGCACCGGCGTGTACGCGAGCCAGTAGAGGAGTGCGCAGACGATCGAGAAACTGACTATCTGCGCGGAGAGGTGGGGCCAGTCCACTCCGAACGTCTGCGCAACCTGCTCCACGTCCTACCTCACGAGGAAGAGGACGTAGAAGACGATGGCCTCGGCAAAGGCGATCGACAGGATCGACTGCACCATGACCGGCGTGGCCGAGCCGGGGTTGCGGCCCACGGCCGCCGCGGCGGACGCACCGATCAGGCCGACGGCGAGGGCCGAACCGAGCGCCGCGATGCCGATATACAGCTCACCCATGTGACTCCTCGCCTTTCTGGTGCTGGCACATCAGGAGCGTGAAGACCGCCGTCAGCAGCATGAAGACGAGCGCCTGCACCAGGCCCACCATCAGTTCCAGGAAATAAAAAGGGACCTGCACCAGCCAGCCGATGTGCGGCACGCGCGCCATCGTCTCGAGCATCGTCTCGCCCGCGAAGATGTTGCCGTAGAGCCGGAAGCTCAGCGAGACCGGGCGGAAGAGGATCGACACGACTTCGAGGCAGCCCGCCGCGAAGAAGACAATCGCCATCAGCACTCGAAGTGCGCCTGTGTTCTCGCCTTTCGGCCAGAAGAGCTCCTTGAAGAATCCGCCGACACCCAGTTCACGGACGCTCCAGACGATCCAGCACGCGAAGAAGACCAGCGCCATCGCCAGCGTCATGTTCACGTCCGCGTTGGCGCCGCGAAACAGCGGTTCGTCCATCTGAAATCCGTGCGCGCCGCGATGGCCCCATCCAATCGAGCCGACGCCGGGAACGAGGCCAATCCAGTTCGCCGCGAGAATGAACATGAAGATCGTGGCGAAGAACCAGAACGTTCGCCGGACCAGGTGTTCGCCGAGGATGCCCCTCAGAAAACCATAGAGGCTTTCGAGAAGCCACTCGAGCAGGTTCTGCGTGGCGCCCGGCACCTGCGTCATCGTTCGCGTCGCCGACCGGGCGAACACGATCAGCACCGCCGCGGCAATCCATGTCACGACCATCGAATTGGTCACCGGGAAACCGAACGGGTGCGCGATTTCGATCGCCTTCTGCGACAAGGCATGTTCCGCGGCAGGCGCTGACACACCGCGCCCTGGAGCAGGACATGTGCCACACACACCGGTGGTTACGGGAGCGCGCGGGGTGCCGCAGAGCCGTGAGCGCTCACCGATCGCCGTGAGCGCGCTCACGAGCGCTGGTGAGTCGAGGCGAAGACGTCCGAACGCGTCTACCGCCGCGCGCCGGATCGGTCCTTGCCTCAGGCGCGGCGTGGCAATGGACCGCGCCGGCACATTCCTCATCGTCGCAGCCGCCGCCTTCACTCTGGGAACTGCCTGCCGGCAGGCGCCGCCACCGGCGGCTGCGCCCCCCGAGGTCTACGTCTCGAATGTGATCGTCAAGGACGTCCCGGTCTACCTGGAACTGGCGGGGCAGACCGACGGCTTCGAGGACGTTGACATTCGCGCACGCGTCGAGGGGTTTCTCGAAACCGTGGACTTCAGCGAAGGGTCGTTCGTCCGGAAAGGGGACCTCCTGTACCGTATCGATCCGAAGCCGTTCCAAGCCTCACTCGCCGGCGCCAGAGCGGACCTCGCCACCGCGGAGGCACGCCTCGAGAAAACCACGAACGACGTGAAGCGGTATACGCCGCTCGCCGCGCAGCGGGCCGTCAGCCAGCAGGAGCTCGACGATGCGCGGTCGGCGCAGGAGGCGTCGCGGTCGCAGGTGGATGCGGCACGGGCCGCTGTCGAAACCGCGACGCTCAATCTCGGCTACACGCGCGTGACGTCGCCGATCGCCGGGTTGGTGGGCACGACGCAGGTCAAGCCGGGCAACCTCGTGGGGCGCGGTGAGCCGACGCTGCTCACGACGGTGTCGCGTATCGACCAGGTGATCTTCCGCGTAGGCGTCACCGAGGCCGACTACCTCCGCATCATGAGGCGCCCGCCGGGCGAAACCGGAAGGACCGCGACTCATGCAGGCATCGAGTTGACGCTCGCTGACGGCACCGTGCATCCGTACCCGGGACAGGTGCACGCCGTCGATCGGCAGGTGAACGGGCAGACGGGCACCATCGGCGTCCAGCTCGCGTTCCCGAACCCGCAATTCGTGCTGCGACCCGGGCAGTTCGGACGCGCGCGCGTGCTGCTCGAGACGAAGAAGAACGCGATGCTCGTGCCGCAGCGGGCCGTGCAGGAGCTTCAGAACATCTACAGCGTGGCCGTCGTCGGCGACGGCAACAAGGTGACGTTCCGCAATGTCACGGTCGGGCCCCGAGTCGGCCAGATGTGGGTCGTCGAGGACGGCCTGATGCCAGACGAGCGCGTGGTTGCCGAAGGCCTTCAGGCCATCGCGGACGGCGTCACCGTCCGCGCAAAGCCAATGGCGGAGCCTGGCACGCCCGAACCGGTCGCGACCTCCGGCGCCGGCCACTAGCCATGGCGGCCTTCTTCGTCAACCGGCCGATTGTCGCGATGGTGATGTCGATCATCCTCGTGCTGCTGGGCCTGGTGGCGATGCAGCGGCTGCCGATTGCGCAGTATCCCGAAATCGTCCCGCCGATGATCCAGGTCACCACCACCTTCATCGGCGCCAGCGCGACCGACGTCGAGTCGTCCGTGGCGACGCCGCTCGAGCAGCAGATCAACGGCGTCGAGAACATGATCTACATGAAATCGACCAACGCCAACGACGGGACGCTGACGTTGAAGGTGTCGTTCGAGGTCGGCTCGAACCTCGACATGAACAACGTCCTGACGCAGAACCGCGTCTCGCAGGCGATGCCGCAGATGCCGCAGCCGGTGAAGAACTACGGCGTCTCGGTGAAGAAAGCGCTCGCCTTCCCGCTGCTGATCATCTCGATCAAGTCGCCGCGCGGCACCTACGACAACAACTTCCTCTCCAACTACGCGACCATCAACGTCAACGACGCGATTGCGCGCATCCAGGGCGTCGGGCAGATCAATCTCTTCGGCGGCAGCGACTACGCGATGCGCGTCTGGCTGCGGCCGGACCGGATCGGACGCCTCGGCCTCACCATCCCGGACATCGCCAACGCCATCGGCCAGCAGAACCAGTTGACGCCCTCCGGCCAGATTGGCGGGCCGCCGGCGGCGCCCGGAACCGAGTACACCTATACCGTCCGCACGCAGGGGCGCCTGCTCGACGAGAGCGAGTTCGGCGACATCATCCTGCGCACGATGCCGGATGGCTCGCAGATCCGGCTGAAGGACGTCGCGCGCATCGAGCTCGGCACGATGCTCTACAACGCCGTCGGCCGCCACGACGGCAAGCCCGCGGCCGTCATCGCCGTGTACCAGATTCCCGGCACCAACGCGCTGGCGGTCGCCAACCGGATCAAGGAGACGATGGCGGACCTGTCGAAGCGGTTTCCGCGCGACATGGAATACCTCGTCTCGCTGGACACGACGCTTCCCGTCTCGGAAGGCATCACCGAGATCGTGCACACGCTGTTCGAAGCCGTCGTCCTCGTGATCATTGTCGTCTTCGTCTTCCTCCAGAACTGGAGGGCGACGCTGATTCCGTTGATGACGGTGCCGGTGTCGCTCGTCGGCGCCTTCATCTTCTTCCCCGCCCTCGGCTTCTCCATCAACGTGCTCTCGCTGCTCGGCCTCGTCCTCGCCATCGGCATCGTCGTGGACGACGCGATCGTGGTCGTGGAGGCGGTGATGCACCACATCGAGCACGGCCTGTCGCCGAAAGACGCGACGATCAAGGCGATGGAAGAGGTGTCGGGTCCCGTCGTCGCGATCGGGCTCATCCTGAGCGCCGTGTTCGTCCCCGTGGGCTTCATGGGAGGGATCACGGGGCGGCTCTACCAGCAGTTCGCGATCACGATCGCGCTGTCGGTGCTGCTGTCCGTGATCAACGCGCTGACGCTCAGCCCGGCGCTGTCGGCGCTGCTGCTGAAGGCGCCGACGGGGAAGCGGACGTTGCTGACCCCCTTCTACAACTGGTTCAACAGGATCTTCGGCCGCACCACCGACGCGTACGTGAGCTTCACCGGCATCCTCATCCGCAAGACCGTGCGCAGCCTCGCGTTCGTGGGCGTGCTCGTCTGGGTCACCGTCGTCCTCGTTCGGTACATTCCGGCCGGCTTCATCCCCGAAGAGGATCAGGGCTACCTGCTGGTCAACGCGCTGCTGCCCGACGCGGCGTCGCTCGAGCGCAGCGACGCCGTGATGCGCAAGGCAGAAGCGGTGCTCGAGCACAACGAGGCCGTCGCGGGGTTCAACACGATCACCGGCTTCAGCCTGCTCACCGGCGCCTACTCGTCGAACATGGGCTTCTTCTTCGTGCAGCTCAAGCCGTGGCACGAACGGCACGGCGCGGAGTCGTCGGCGGCGGGCGTCACGCAGGCGCTCAATCGCGCGTTCGCGCAGCAGATTCGCGAAGGGTCGGTCGTCGCCTTCGGCCCGCCGGCCATTCCGGGACTCGGGACGGGTGCCGGCTTCACGATCGAGCTCCAGGATCGCGGCGGCGGCACGCCTGACTACCTCGCCGAGCAGACGCAGAAATTCATCGTCGCCGCGCGCAAGCGCCCGGAGATCGGCCGTATCGCGACCGTGTATCGCGCGTCCGTCCCGCAGATCTACGCCGACATCGACCGGACCAAGGTGTTGAAGGTCGGCGTGCCGTTCAACGACGTCAACACCACGCTCGGCGCCCTGCTCGGAAGCTCCTACATCAACGATTTCAACAAGTTCGGTCGCGTCTACAAGGTGTATCTGCAGGCGGAGCCGGAATTCCGGCGGGATGCGAGCCAGCTCGGGCTCTTCTTCGTGCGCAACGCGAGCGGCGGCATGGTGCCGCTCGATACGCTGCTGACCACGCGGCCGAGCGCCGGACCGGAGTTCACGAACCGCTTCAACCTGTTTCGCGCCGCGGAGCTCACCGGCGTGCCCGCCCCCGGCTACTCGTCCGCGCAGGCGCTCGACGCGCTCGACGAGACGGCGCGCGCGGTGCTGCCGCCGGACATGAGCCACGACTGGGCGGACATGTCGTACCAGGAGCGGAAGGCGCCCGGCGTCGCCGTCACGTTCCTGCTCGCCGTCTTCCTGGTCTTCCTGATTCTCGCGGCGCAGTACGAGAGCTGGGGACTGCCGTTCAGCGTGCTCCTCGGCACGCCGTTCGCCGCGTTCGGCGCCTTCCTCGGCCTCTGGCTCGCGCGGCAGATGTCGCCGAGCTACGTGAACAACGTGTTCGCGCAGATCGGTCTCATCATGCTCATCGGCCTCGCCGCCAAGAACGCCATCCTCATCGTCGAGTTCGCTCGAGCGGAGCATCAGACCGGCAAACCACTCGTCGAGTCCGCACTGGCAGCGGCGCGACTCCGCTTCCGGCCAATCCTGATGACGGCCTTCGCGTTCATCCTCGGGGTCGTGCCGCTGCTGACGGCGTCGGGAGCGGGAGCCGAGGCGCGCAAGGTGATCGGGATGGCGGTGTTCTCCGGGATGCTCATCGCCACGCTCATCGGCGTCTGCCTGATTCCCGTCCTCTTCGTCATCGTCGAGCGGGTCATGGGACGCTCGTCCAGCCACGCCCCCATCGCGGTGCCTCCAACGCTGGCGACCGAGCACGGCGGCGCGGACCATTGACATGGCGCTGCGGGGCTGGTTCGCAACGGTCGCGGCGTGCGTGTTGGCGTCACTGACGAGCGGCTGCGCGCCGGTCGGTCCGAACTACAGACGCCCGCCGGTTCCGGCACCATCGCAGTTCCGTTTCGTCGAAAGCTCGCAGGCCGCCTCGCTTGCCGACCTGCCGTGGTGGCAGGTCTTCGAGGATCCGGTGCTGCAGGCGCTCATCCGCGAGGCCGTCGCCGGCAACCTCGACGTGCGCGCCGCCGCGGCGCGCGTGGAGCGGTTCCGAGCCGAAGCCGGCATCGCGAAGTCGTTCCTCTACCCGCAGGTCGAGGGCGTCGCGACCTACACGATCCAGCGGAACTCGGGAACGGCCCGCGGCGACGTGCAGCAGAACGCGGTGTACGGCTTTCAGCTGTCGTGGGAAATCGATCTGTTCGGGCGGATCCGGCGCGAAAGGGAAGCGGCCATCGGGCGCATGCTCGCGAGCGAGCAGGGCCGCCGCGGCGTGCTCGTCACGCTGGTGGGCGACGTCGCGTCCACGTATTTCCTGCTGCGCGAGCTCGACGTCGAGCTCGGCATCGCGCGGCGGACGCTGGGTGTCAGCGATGAGACGGTGACGTACTTTCAGAACCGGTTGGATGGCGGGGTATCCAACCAACTCGAGGTCGATCGCATCCGGGCGTTCCGCGCAGAATCGGCCGCGGCGATTCCCGACCTCGAACGGCAGATCGCCGTGGCCGAGAACGACCTCTCGCTGTTGCTCGGCGGCCCACCCGGTCCGATCGCACGGGAGCCCATCGAGACGCTGCCTCCGGCACCGCCCCTGATTCCTCCAGGGCTTCCGGCGTCGCTGCTGGAACGGCGGCCCGACGTCGTCGAGGCCGAACAACTGCTCGCGGCGGCCAACGCGGATGTCGGCGCCGCGCGCGCGCTCTTTTTCCCGGCCATCAGCCTCACCAGCTTCGTGGGCGGCATCAGCGGAAGCCTGGCCACGCTCCTCGGCGGGAGCGGCGCCGCATGGCAGGCTGCCCCGAGCGTGCTCCAACCCGTCTTCACCGGGGGACGTCTCCGCCGGAATCTCGAGGCCGCGCGCGCGAGCTACGACGAGGCGGTGGCGCAGTATCAGAAGGCGGCGCTGAACGGCTATCGCGAGGTGGCCAACGCGCTCGTCACCATCCAGAAGCTGTCCGAGGTGTACGCGCAGCAGGCGACGGGCGTCGCGGCGTTGGAGAGTGCGTCGACTCTCTCGCGCTCCCGCTTCAACAACGGTCTCGCGAGCTACATCGAGATCCTCACGGCCGATCAGGACCTGTTCGAGCGGCAGCTGGCGCTCGCCCAGACCGCCGGCGCCGAGCTGCGCGCGCGGGCGGACCTGTATCGCGCGCTCGGGGGAGGCTGGCAGCCATGAAGAAGAACGGCGCGAAAACGGCGCGGCTCGAGCGCAAGAAGTACGAGGAGGAGCTGGAACGGCTCCAGGCGCAACTGTGCGTGCTGCAGGACTGGGTCAAAGCGAAAGGGCTGCGCGTCGTGATCGTCTTCGAGGGGCGCGACGCCGCCGGCAAGGGCGGCACCATCAAGGCCATCACCGAGCGCGTGAGCCCGCGTGTCTTCCGCGTCGTGGCGCTGCCGGCGCCCTCCGATCGCGAGAAGAGCCAGATGTACATGCAGCGGTACCTGCCGTACCTCCCCGCCGCAGGCGAGATCGTCATCTTCGATCGGAGCTGGTACAACCGCGCCGGCGTCGAGCACGTGATGGGCTTCTGCTCGAAGCAGGAGTACCACAGGTTCCTCGAGCTGTGCCCGGCCATGGAGCGCGAGATGGTGCGGAGCGGGCTGCTGCTGATCAAGTTCTGGCTCGAGGTCGGCAACAAGGAGCAGCAGCGGCGCTTCGCGGCCCGCATCGACGACCCGCTGCGCCAGTGGAAGCTCAGCGCGATGGATCTGCCGTCGCGCGTCAGGTGGTATGAGTACTCGCGCGCGCGCGACGCGATGCTCGAGGCAACCGACACCACCACCACGCCGTGGCACATCGTCAGGTCGGACGACAAGCGGCGCGCGCGGCTGAACATCATCGCCCACCTGCTGACGCTCATTCCGCACCACAGGATCAAGCATCCGAGGATCAAGCTGCCCGGCCGATCGCACAGGCATGCCTACGACGATGAAGCGACATTGAGCGGACGGCGGTTCGTGCCTGAGCGGTATTGAGCCGCGTGGCCCGGGCACCGCGCCGCCTGAGGCCGCCGGTCACAGCACGCGCGTGCCGCCTCACGAAGTGTGGTGACCGGACGCTGCCTTCACGGCGTGGTACTGGGGATCGCAGCTTGCACAAATGCGTCATCAGACCATGTGTATCTGGCTGCTTGGCCTGGCAATGCTGGGCGCGGTCATGGCCGCGCCCATGCCGAAGTACCGGATTACGGTGAAAGCGGACAAGCACACCGATTTTCGGGCGCTGCGCACCTACGCGTGGACGAACGGATGGGTGGCCTTCGATCGCGTGCTGGATCGCCATATCGTCGCCGCGATCGACGCCGAGCTCGCGTCGCTCGGCCTGACGAAACGGATGGCGGAGCCCTGTGACGTCGTCGTCACCTACGGCGCGCTGCGGCGCACCGACGTCGACGTGCACGCGGACCGGCCGCATCACTCCGGAACGTATCCGGAATACCCGGTCGCGACCCTCGTCGTCCTGATGATGCAGCCCGGCAGCCGGCGGGAACTCTTCCGCGCGCGTGTCGACGTACCGGTCGACACCGACACCGCGCACCTCGAACAGCAGATCGACACGATCGTGGCGCAGATGTTCGCGGACTACCCGACGCGCCAGTAAGACGGGAGCGAATCGACATATGCCAACGAAGGCCGGTGTGCTCGAACGGATTGGCGAGCGAAGCCTGCTGCTGCCGGAACTGATCAACCGCGGCCTCGGGGCCAACGATCGACTGAAGTACTACCTGACGCTGCTGCAGGCCGCGTCCGACCACGCGCACGCGCCGGGCCAGCAGGTCGCCAGCCTGCGGAGCGAACGGGAAGCCAGCGGCGTCCCCGACGCCGCCTTCGACGATGTCGTCGGCGCGAGCCGGATGGTGACGAATTCGACCGTCTACATCCCTGGTGTCGCGGCCATCATCGAGCACGTGCTCGGCGACACCCGGCAGATGGTGGAGCCGATTGCCGCCGCGGCGGCCTGGCGCGCCGACCTGGCCGAACGTGCGGTGCTCTATTCACGCAGGCTCGACGAGCAGGCGGCGCGCGCGCCCGCATGCACCGACGACCAGGTCCCGACCAACACCATCGACGCCTTCACGAAGCTGCCGAGCAACGGGCACGACAGCCTGCACCAGCTCGTCCTGGACCTGCACTGGGAATTGAACCGCCTGCAGGCGTCCGTCTCGGTCGAGGTGATCGACGGCGCACACGCCTACGGCCTCGGCGACAACGACCGGCGGCTCGTGCGGGCGTTCATGAAGGGCGTCACCGAGACGGCGCCGCTCAAGTTCGACCATCCGGGCCTCGAGACGACCGCCACGCGCGACAGCGATCACCTGTCGATCGAGAACGACCTCGGCACGGACGGTCACATGGCGGTCGTGCACGTCGAGGGACTGGCCGCGACGGTGATCTACACGGACGGGCGCCGGGCGAGGGCGAAGTTCGTGCGCGACCTGCTGGAGCCGCACAACGTGACCTGGAGCACCGACGGCATCGGCAGGAGCGCCGACGGGTACGACGTGAACATCGGGTCGTACACCGCGGCGGACGACGAAGGCCTCGAGCAGTTCCTCGCCCACCTCGGCTCGCGCCTGGTCTTCCTCATCGACTGGAACCGCGCGCGGAAGCGGCTGTCGCGCGTGGTGAAGAAGTCGGACGCCACGGCGCTGCTCAAGTGGGCGGCGGACAACAACGTCGGGCACGAGGCGTTCCTGAAGGCCGGCGACGTGCGGCTGATTCACAACGCGCTCGACCGCGCCGCGCCCACGCAGCTGTATTACGGCGCGCGGCTCGACGAAATCCTCGGGCGCGATGCGGCCAAGCGGTTCCTGATGTCGGTCCTGCGGATCGCGTCCGCCGGCGTCGCCCGCCGGTCGTCGCCGCGCCTGATCGACGACGAGATCGAAGCCGAGCTGATGATGTACCTGCAGCGCTCGGACCGCAGCTTCCTCGGCGCCGTCGTGGATCACGCGATGGTCGTCGCGGGGATGGCGGATTTGATCCGCGGCGCGATCACGCAGCTGAAGACCCACGAGCGCACCGACGGCGCGCGCGGCGCGGCCCAGCTCAAGACCTGGAAGACCGACGCCGACACCATCGTCGAGCGGACGCGGCGGGCCATTGACACCGTCGAACACGGCGCGCAGCTGCGGCGGCTGCTGTGGGCGGGCGACACGGCGGTCAGGGTGCTGGAGGAGGCGGGGTTCCTCCTGACGCTCGTGCCCCACGCGATCGACAGCGGCGTCGCGGACCTGCTCGACCAGCTCGCGGACCTCGCGAGCCGCGCGGCCCGGGAATACGTCAGGTGCCTGGAAGACGCCCGCGACCTGACGCGCGGCGCCGCGCGCCCCGACCTCGAGCGCTTCCTCGTGACCGTCGATCGGCTCGTCACTCTCGAAGACAGCTGCGACGAGGCGGAGCGCGCCGTCAGGGAGCGCGTGCTGCGCGCGCCCTCATCCGATTTCCGCGAAGTGTATGTGCTGTCCGAGCTGACGCAGCGCCTCGATCGCGCGACCGACTCGGTCGTGCAATCGGGGCTGCTCGTCCGCGATTACGTGCTCAGCATCGCGCCCGGCGCGTGAGCCATGCTTGGCCTGTGCACGGGGCGCGAGCCTTCCCAGGCTCGCCGGCGCGAACCCGGCGGGGTTCGCGCCAGATCGTGAATCGACAGGTCAGTTGCCGGTGATGCCGCGGTTCTGAAGCAGACGAACGACCGTGCGCCGGTTCTCGGCCTGCCCGCTCTTGGTCGCGTTGCTGGCGATCTGGTCGCTGGTGCCCAGCGCGGTGGGGACGAACAGCCTGGTGGACGGGATGCCGCTCTGCGCGAGGATCGCGGCGACGGCATCCGCGCGCTGCTTGCTCAGACGCTGGTTGATCGTGTCACCGCCGACCGCAGACGCGTGTCCTTCGATCTGCACCGTGTAGCCGTCAACGTCCCTCGCCTTCAGCGCGAGCTGCTTCAACTGGGATCGATAATCGCGTGAAATATCCGCCCTGCCGTTGCGGAAATAGACGGTCACCGTGTCAACGACCGTGTAGTCATCGAGGTTCGCAATGCGCCCGCTGGCGGCTTCGACCGCGCCCCTGGTCGCGACGATCTTCTCGTCGTTGGCGGCAATCCTGCGGTCCTGCGCCTCGAGCGCTGCCTGCTGGTTATCGATCCGCTGCCCGTGCGCGTCGATGAGCCCTCGATTCGCCTGCACGGCGAGGTCGGTCGGGCTGAGGCCCGCCTGGATGTCGCGCGCGACCTTGAGATCGGCGGTCGTGAACGTGATTCGGTTCGCGACGAACCTCGTTCCGGTCTCCTGCCGTCCTTCCACGTCAACGCGGAGCCCCGGAATCAGCGAGGGGACGTCCACTTTCCGCGAACGAACGCCGGACACCTGTCTGACCTTGGTGCCTTCGTTCAGGATGACGGCCACGTCCGAGGAGTCGGTGCGCACCGTCAGCGAACCGTCATCGGCACGCCCCGCGATGACGCCTCGAACGTGTTCGCCTGCGAAGAGGGGCGCTGTGACGGAAAGGATGCTCACCACGATCCACGCAGGAACCGTGATGTGTTGCGTGCGTCTACGCTGCATACGTCGTTACCTCCAGTTTTCTGTGGCCGCAAATCACATCGACGGATTGGGGGTCCACGCCGTCAGGCACGCGCAAGATCGGCACCAGCCGGGCGAACCAGCACGCGTGAAAACTGCTCGGATTGCGGCGCAATCCGCGACGCTCGCCGGGCAGGCCGGCGCGATTGGCGGAATGCCGTGAGCGCGGTAGCCGAATGCGGGGAGTGGACGGGGCAGCGGCAACGCGTTGCTGCGGAAAGCGTGCGGTATGCCCCTTGCCTTGACTGCGCGTCGTGATGAGACGTGTGACGGTGACGACGATCGCCGCGCTCGCGTTCGCGGCGGCCATCGCGGGCGCGCAGGTGCGTTTCGAGATGACCGATCAGAGCGCGATTGCGGGTGCCCCCCGGCTGCGCGTCATCGCGATGCGCGACAACGCGCTGAAGACCTGCTACCTGGTGTTCGTCGCCGACACCGCGGGCGAGGCCGATATCGCATCGCGCTTCGAGGCGACCAACGTTCCTGATGCGATGGCGGCCCGCGATCGGCGGCTTGCCGACCTGCTGCACGCCTTCGAACAGGAGCGCGGGGCGATTCCAGGCACGATCATTCCGAACCCGCTGAAGTACGACTGGCAGGCGCAGGCGGCGCAGTTCGAATTCGCGCTGACCGTTCTCGCGCACGAGTTCGCGCGGCTCGAGCAGCAGATCGAGCGCCAGAGCACGGCCTCGCACGGGGGAATCACGGCCGTGCCCGCGCCGTGCACGCCGGCGGCGCCGGCGGCGCCGACGGACCATCTCCCCGAAAAGAGACGCTGACGTGCTGATTCAAATCGACATCGCGCCTCATCCGGAAAACCGCCTCCTGAAGATCAGCGCAGTCGGAGACGACTACTGCTGGCACGGCGAGCAGGCGCTCGCCGGCGTGGACAGTCCGCGACGTGTCGTGTTCGAGGTGCGGGAGTTGCCGGCGGGCCTCTACAAGATCAGGGGCGAGATCATCGGGATCGACGGACGATCCCGCGGGAAGGTCGCGCGGCGCGTGACGCTGCTGCCGCGCGTTCCTGAAATCGCGTCGTGACCGCTCAGTTCGGATGCTGCATCGACCGCACGGCACGGCTGCCGGCGGAGCGCGGACCGCGCAGGTTGCGCATCACGCGCATCACCTGGTCGAACAGCGTCCGACGTCCGCCCATCACGTTGACCTGCGGCGATCGGCGGCGCCGATCTTCGTCGGCGACGTGCTGGAACTCGTCCTCGTAGGTCGTCGGGTGCGCGATGATCGCCGCGAAGTCGCGGATGGTTCCCTGCGCCCGGCGATCGCCCTGCGGAAACAGCTTGCAGAATTCATCGACGGTGTCGATCGGATCGAGCCCGACGATGCTCGCATAACCACGCACCCAGGCACGCGCGTAGATGCCGCGCGGCCATGTGTCGAGCTCGCAGCGCTCGAACGCTTCGAGCTGCTCGCGCTTGATGCGCGTCTGGCTGACGATCTCGTCGAGGGTGACGTGATTGCGCTCGCGGTGCCTGCGAAGTCGTGCAATGAATGCTTCCTGGGCGGTCATTTCGTTCTCCACGTGGTAGTAGAGAACCCAGCAATTACCGCGCCTGTGGAAAGTGTCGCCGCGGGGGGACGCTAGCGCCTCAGGATGTGGGATTTACCCGCGCGTGTGCATTTTTGTGATCCAACGAAGTGGTACCAAAACGCCGCATTGGATCACAATTCCCGTTGCGAAGCGGATCATCCCTCCAACGAGGGAACCCGCCCATTCAGGTACTCCGCGAGCTGCCCTGGCGCGAATTGGAGGCCGGTATAGAAGGGGCCGAACTCGGCGAACTTCGCGCTCGCCTCGTCGAATCGCATCTCGTAGATCAGTTTCTTGAACGTGAGCGGATCCTGCGCGAACAGATCCACGCCCCACTCCCAGTCGTCGTACCCGATCGAGCCCGAGATCACCTGCGTCACCTTGCCGGCATAGTGGCGGCCGATCATCCCGTGCTCGCGCATCATCGACGCGCGGCGATCGAAACTCTCCGAATACCAGTTGAGCGCTTCGCCGCGGCGCTTGTTCATCGGGTAGAAGCAGACGTAGCGCGCGCCAGGCATGTCGAGGAACAGGCGGCTCATCACGCGCTGCCGCTGCGTTTCCATCTCCGTGTCGAAGGCGCGATCGAACTCGTCGGTGCCCGGCTTGTGCGTCGCACTGACCTGCGCGTGCATCTTCGCGGTCATCTCGTACATGCCGAGCTCGACGATCGACACGTACGACGAGGTCGGCTCGAGCAGGTCGTGCAGCGCGGTCCGCGAAAAGGCGAGCTGGGCCTCCGCCAGCGGCTCGAAGCCGTTGCGGAAGCAGATGATCATGAGGTCGGCTTTGTGGCCGAGCACCTGGACCAGCGCCGTGGAGCCGGCGTCCGGCACCGCGAGCGCCGCGACGGCCTCGTCCGCCATCCGACGGCACGGCTCCTGGTCCATCCCGCGCAGCCGGTCCCAGCGGACGCGATACATCAGGTGCAGGATGCTCCAGCCCTCCAGCGTTTCTGGAACGAATGGGTTGTGCATTCCGGGATGGTAATTCCCAAAACCCAAATCCCAAAACCCAAATCCCAACCCCTTCTAATTGCGTTTTGATTTGGGGTTTGGGATTTGGGATTTGGGATTTGGGATTTTCCCTATGCAGCCCGCCGCGCGTATGCCGCAGCGCCAAGCGCGGCGGTCGCAACTGCCGCAATTCCGACGAGCGCACGCGTCGCCGGAGCCCACCGCCGTTGAAGCAGGTTGAACGACCGCTCGCCAACCCTCTCCTCGCCCTGCAGCGACGGGACACCCTCGGCACCGGCGTATCGCTCGAGCTCGTCGATCACATCTTCCACGCCCCGTACGGCGTCTGCGGCAGCGAGCACGGCGTCGGCCTCGGACGCGAGCACGTCGCCGCGCAGCGTGATCTCGCCGTCGATCGCGGTGACGACGATGGCGCGCGGATGTGAAGAGGCGCGTCCGAGCGACGCGCGAACGCGCTCGATCAGGCGCGCCTCGTCCGGCGCGTCGTGTTGCCAGGCGCCCCGCGCGTCGGCGGCTATGCCCCGGGTGCGGTTCGTCATATCGGCCGCGGCTGCGGCAATGGCGCGGCCGCCGAGGCGCACACCGCGCACGGCTTTGTCGCGGACGAGCGCGCGCCGGCGGGCGCCACGGTCAGGGTCGGCGATAAACATGAGCAGGGCGCCAAGCCCCGCGCCTGCCAGCAGAGCATTCCGATCCATGAGCTGTCCCTCCGTACAGCGATCACGTCGCAATCCGGATGCCCTGCGCGGCCGGAGTGTCGTCATCATCCGGACATCAGCAGCTGATCGAGCGCGGGGAGCACGTCCTCAGCAGCGCCGAGGATCGACAGGTCGACCAGCGATGAGGCTGGCGTCTCGTCGAGATTGATCTCGACGGTGAACGCCCCGCGTGACTGGGCGTGGCGCGCGAAGCCCGCGGCGGGATAGACGATGGCCGATGTGCCAACCGTCAGGAAGACGTCGCATGCCGTCGCGTCGGACGCGCGCTCCACGTCGCCGGGGTCGAGCGATTCGCCGAACCAGACGACCGCCGGCCGCGCGTGCCCGCCGCAGTAGGGGCAGCGCGGCAGCGGTTCCGGCAGCGGCACGCGTTCGTCGCGCCAGGGTGTCGCGCCGCGGCTGCAATCGTCGAAGCACTTGAGCTCCCAGAGCGAGCCGTGCAGTCGAATGAGGTCGCGGGTGCCCGCGCGGATGTGCAGGTCGTCCACGTTCTGCGTGATGACGTGAACAGATTGCTCCGCGCGGCGCGGACCCTTCGGGTCCGCGTGGCGCTGTGACCAGCGCGCGAGCACTTCATGTGCCGCGTTGGGCGAGCACGAAGCGACCTTCTCGCGCCGCCACGCGTACCACTCCCACACCAGCGCCGGATCGTGCGCGAAGGCCTGCGGTGTCGCGAGATCTTCAGGCCGATACGTGCGCCACAAACCGCCCGGCCCGCGGAAGGTCGGGACGCCGCTGGCGGCCGACACACCGGCGCCGGTCATCACGGTCACGCGCCGCGCCGTGCGAAGGCGTGCAGCGAGCGCGGGCAGGCGCTGGTCCACGCGGAAGATCATTGCGTACAATCGACGCGTGCCACCGTTTGACGCCACGCTGCTGCTGCAGGAATACGGCGACGAGGGGCTCGTCCGCGATCTCGCGAGGCTGCTCGTCGACACGACGCCCGCCCAGATTGATGCCGTGCAGACGGCGGTCGGCGCGGGCGATGGCGCCGCGCTCCGCGCGGCCGCGCACAAGCTGCGCGGATCGCTTGTCGCGTTCGGGGTTCCGGAGGCAGTCGAGGCGGCCCGCAAGCTCGAAGCGATGGGCGCCGCCGGCAATCTCGCCGGCGCGGACGTGCTCAGCCGCGAGCTCGTGGCCGGTGTTCAGTCGCTGCGCGAGAGCGCCAGGGCCTGGCTCGACGCCGGCGCCGCGCTGCCGTAGTAAATCCCGTTGAAGAGGAACTTGAACGTCCCGTGCGACTGCGCGCGGAACGTGATCTCGGGGCCGAAGAGCAGCACGCGTCCCCTGCCGAGCGGCGCATCCACGACGGCCGCGGCTCCTTTCAGAGACGCCTGACCCCATGCCCAGCCGCTTCGAAGCGGCGTTTCCGTGTCGTACCACGCCACGCGCCTGACGCCCGCGGCCGCGGCGTCGGCACCGAGCACGAACGAGGGACTGTCGTCGAAGAACACGTCGGCCTCCGGCTCGAGCCCGAAAGCCAGCGGACTCGTCGTGTCCACGCTCGCGCGCAGGATCGATCCGGGTACATAGAACTTGCTGCGCGGGAGGTCGACGGTTGCGCCCGACACGGGCAGGCCGAAGTGCTTTGCCACCGTCGTCGAGCTGCCAATTGCGATGAGCGTTCCACCGGCCTCGACAAACGCCTTGAGCTGCGGAACGGTGCGCGCCACCGTGACGGACCCGAGATGGCTGCGGTACTCATCCGGAACGTTGGCCGGCAAGGCGGGCGCGGCGGGGTCGCGCACGGGAATCGCCTCGGTCGGGAAGATCAGCACGTCGAACTTCGCCTTCAGGTCGCCGGCGTCCAGCGTCTGCGGATACACGACCTCGAACGGAAACTCGTACCGTTCGAGCAGCCATCGTATCCACCCGCTTTCGACCGAGCCGCCGTAGCGGTCCCACAGGCCGATGCGCACCGGACGCAACCTCCGGCCCCCGGACGGCGGCTGCGCCACCGACGTGAACGTCAGCCCGAGATCCGCCGCAGCCTTCTCCAGCACAGGACGCGTGGTGCCGCGAATGTAAAACGTGTCGCGAAGCGAGGAGACCTCCGCGCCGGCGTTCAGCAGCCGGTTTACCGCGACGAACGCGTCGTTCTGCTGATGGCTGACGACATAGCCTGACGCGGCGGCGGACGTGGCGACACGGCCCGCCGGAGACGGTGCCGGGCCGTCGATCACCTCGAACGGCCCGTCGAAGGCATCGAGGATGCGATCGAACTTCACCCCCATCTGGAACGCGAGCGTCCAGCCGGCGCTGTCGTAGGGAGGCGTCGGGGGCGCGCCCGGATACGGGATGTCGTCCGGATGATCCTGTGGCTCGAACATGTCGAGCACGTGCGGCCTGAACGCCTGGCTGGTCTTCACGACGAACGAGCCGGACGGATACCGCGTGCCGTTGACGGCAAACGGCGCGGTGGCGCGCATCACGGTGACGCCGTTGAGCAGCAGCGCGTTGACGAACTTGGTCGCGGTGAGAAAGTCGGGCTGATCCGCGCGGATGATATACCCGCGCGCGTCGCGCGACTGGAGGTCGCGAGTGGTGTGATGGGGCGTCATCGTCCAGGTGTCGCGGCTGCCGCGCTCGATGGAGTTCTTCCCCATCCGGTACATGTTGAAGAGCAGCGTCTCGCGATGGCGCGATGCCGCGTCCAGCACGGCGCGGTTGGCCGTCATCTCGTAGTCGATCGCCTGGCGGAAGCGCCACCGCTGCGGCGCGATCGGAAACGGCAGGTCGGCGCTCGGCACCTGGCGCTCCGCGACGAACGGGATCTCCACCGGCGTCGGGTTGCCGATCGCTTCCGTGAGAAGGCCAATCTGGTTGTGGAAATACGCGGTCGTCCGCAGCCCGCCGTTCCACCACGTCGAGTACGTCGAGCCGCGCCGCATCGTCACGCCCGGCTTGCCTTCCGCGGCGAATCGTCCGTGCATCGCCGCGCCGACGAGGTCGATGCTGGCGGGAATCAGCGGATCGAAGACGTAGTTGAACGGATCCCGGAAGGGCGGTGCGAACATGACCGTGCCAGCGGGGCCGCTCTGGTGGTGGTTGTAGACGATCTGCGGGAACCACTC
>Ga0114129_10001084_pt1 | contig 35716 bp, 32 predicted proteins | sample RhiMetdeltSRZDD1_FD_80071 | JGI IMG/M metagenome (GOLD analysis project Ga0114129, IMG submission 80071) | Populus rhizosphere microbial communities from Tennessee, USA - Rhizosphere MetaG P. deltoides SRZDD1 (version 2) (version 2) | ecosystem: Host-associated > Plants > Roots > Rhizosphere >...
ACTTACACCGTCCTTCAGCGGGATGCGGAGAGCAACCGCGAGCTGTATCAGACGCTGTTGAAACGAGAGAAGGAGCTTCAGGTCCTGGCGAACAGCCGCGGCAACAACGTGCGGCTCGTCGAGCGTGCCGGCATTCCGCAGGCTCCGTTCAGTCCCAACGTCCGGCGAGCGGGCATGCTGGGCGCGCTCGTAGCGTTCCTCGTGGCTTTTGGACTGGTGTTGGGGCTGGATTATCTCGACGACACGATCAAGACGCCCGAAGATGTGACACGCCTCGGCATGCCCTTCCTCGCCTTGATTCCTGCGGTCAGAGGTCGTCGCGATCGGCCGGTGCTGTACGGACACAACGACTTCAGCGAGGCGATCCGATCGCTGCGCACGTCCCTCTCGCTCACGACCACCACGCAGACCGGGACCGTGGTTCTCGTCACGAGTGCGCAGCCGCTCGAGGGGAAGACGACTACGGCGTGCAACCTCGCGACGGCGCTTGCCCACGGCGGCGCGCGCGTGCTGCTCGTCGACGCAGACATGCGCCGGCCTGGCGTGCACAAAGGATTTGGGTTGGAGAACGAGTGCGGCCTCGCGGAGCTGCTCAGCGGTCAGGCGCCATTGGCGCACGCGGTGCAGCGTCTGGCCGAGCCCAACCTGTGGATCATGCCCGCAGGCACAACACCGCCCAATCCGTCCGAGCTTCTCGCATCCGGTCGGATGGAAGCCCTCATGGCCCAGATGCGGCAGGGTCCGTTCGATTGGGTGATCGTCGACACACCGCCGGTACTCGCAGTCACAGATGCCTCGATTTTGACTCAATGGGTTTCGGGCGTAGCGTTTGTGGTGGGATCAGAAATGACGCGTCGCCGCATGGTGGAGCGCGCCATTGAAACGCTGTCGGCAGGGCGGCCACGGATTCTGGGGGCCGTCTTGAATCGCGTCAACGTGTCGCGAAACAAGTATTACTACGCGCGTCACTACGGGTACGGGAACAAATACCTCGCCGCCTAATCCACCCGACGAAACCATTTCGACGCACCAGCCACGGCGCGAAACGCATAGTAAGCCGGGAGCAGCGCACGGCTGCGAAGGGCGTACTTTGTGTCGATGTATTCGCGTGACGGGAAGAGATGCTCCCGTACCAAGTGCGCGGCATCGCGAAGTCCGAGCGCCCGAAGATCGCCAAGGAGCCGATCGACCGGACGCAGGTCCTTCCTCAAAAACAGCGCCGAAGCCTCCCGCGGTCGACCACGCCCCGGTCCGAGTCTGCCGATGATCTCCGAAGGAATTCGAGTGTCAAAGCGACGGCTGGAGAGTTGAAGACCGCGTGCACACAGCGCGGCCACGCCACGGCCGGATGCCCGGTGAACGAGCGTCTCCCACTCGTGTGAATCGAGCCGTCCCGCGATCAGGTGAATGTCGTACAGCCAGATCAAACTTTCCGCATCATCGTGATGAGCGGCGCGGTGCACGCACGCCAGGATGAGCGCGTCCACAGGCGATGGGACTCGCATCACGTAGCCCAGCGCAGATGCGGTTGTCGCTCTGTCCGCGAGCTCCGAGTGCGTCAGCACGTGTGCGACGACCTGTCGGTTCGAGACGTGCCAATGCAGATCCACCGCATACTCGATCCCGAAGTCGTCGGTCCACACAAAGGGCGCTTGGTACATCACGAGGTCGCCCGAGACAAACGGGATCCCCTCGTATCCGAGCTCGCGAAGGGCTTCGAAGGCACGGGAACGGGACGCCGGCGCGATGACGACGTCGGCGTCGATTCGAGGTCGATGCCACGATTCCACATAGTGCGTGTGCGCCAGGGCCGCTCCCTTGAACACGACCGGCGACGCGTCGACCCGCTCGAGAGCGGCGAGCACACGATTCAACTCGCGAACGCGCAGGCCGTCGACGAGCGCCTCGCGACGCAGGTCCAGGATCTGAAGATGAGGGAGTCGCCACGCAAGCAGGTGCTCGACTCGATGGGTGTTCGCGAGCCCGAGCAAGCGATCGCCCTCGTCCCCTACGGGGAAGTCCGTGGACTCTCCGCGGAGAAGGGCGCACAGATCCGTAATGGGGTCGGGAGTCATTTAATGAGGACACCCGCGGGACACGCGACGGGTGTCCTCATTAAATGACTCCCGACCCCATTACAAAAACGATCGCAGGAACATCTGACGAGCAGGGGGATGCCGCAGCAGCGCGACAATCAGCTGACGATGGCGATTGAATGATGCCGTGCGGCGCACGATCGGCATCACACCGTCGGTCCGCGCAAGCTCGAACAGCCCCTCGATGTCGGCATCGGGCATGCGCTGAGCCAACAGGCGGAACGAGAGCTGTGTGTCCAGCTCTGTCTCGAGACGCGCTCTCCAGCGGCGCTCGTACTCCTCGAGGTTCGCGGCCGACAGCGCGTCCCTCTCCAACCCGTCGGCAAGCACGTCCGCGCCTATCGACCCGCTCACGAGGCTGTAGTAGATCCCTCCACCGGTCGTCGGCTTCACGAGACCGGCCGCATCACCGATGACAATGAGCCGATCGCCAAAGGTGCGTGAAATGCGGCTCAGAGGCAGGATTTTCTGACGGGGTCTGCAGCCCGCTGCGGGATCGGCTCCCCATCTGGGAGCAATGCGGGCCAGCATCCGATCGAAATACGTCGGCGACTCGCACTCCGACATGACGCCAACGCGAGCGTGCGCCTTCCCGTCCCGCCAGACTGGAACAACCCACCCAAATCCCCTCGGGGCAACCTCGCTCCCGAAATGGACTTCGACGTCTCCCGGACAACGGACCGGCAGCTCGCGCTGCGCTGTGTGCAGGAGCAGCGAGGGAACGTCCAGACCCAGCTGGCGATGCAAGGCGTAGCGCCCGCCGCAGGCCAGCACGCACGCGCGGGCACGGAGGGGAGCCATTCCCGCGGTCTCGATCGCGACGCCGTCCTCCCCGCGACGGATCGATGTGACGCGGGCGCCGAGGACAACGTCCACGCCCGCCTGAATGGCATCATCGGCGAGTCGTCGATCGAACAGCGCGCGGTCGACGACCACGGCCTCGACGACTCGAGTCCGATGGACGACTTCGTGACCTGCTGGGGAAATGAACCGAGCGGTGGTCAGCTCGTTGAGGATGGTGCGAGTCGAGAGGCCGAACTCATCGAATGCCTCTCGGGCGAGTACTCCGGTGCAGTGAACGGGATCGCCGACGAGGTCGTGCTCCTCGAGGACGGTGACGCGGAATCCGCGCTCCGCCAAACGACGTGCCGCATGCAATCCCGCCGGGCCAGCGCCAACGATCGCGGCGTCATACATTCAGCCATAGCAGTTTCCACATCGTCAGCTCTGCTGTCAATGTCGATGCTAAATCTTTTGTCCTCTGACCTCCCAGCGGCCTCGAAATGTGATCCAGAACGAGAGAAGAACCAGTCGGATGTCCAACCAAAACGACTGGCGACGGACGTACAGGAGGTCATAGCGAAACTTCCAGCGCCGCGTGATATCGCGCGGCGCGTAGATCTGCGCGACGCCCGTGAGCCCCGGGCGCACACTCGATCGCTCGATGAAGCCCGGCACCTCCTCGAGCCGCTCGACTCGACCGTCTCCGCCGACTTCGATCTCTCCAGGCCTGAGCGCGCGTGGCCCGGTGAAGCTCATGTCGCCCCGAAAGATGTTCCACAGCTGCGGGAGCTCGTCCATCGCCGTGGCGCGCAGAAGGCGACCGACGCGCGTTACTCGAGGATCGTGCTCGACCGCCTGCACGGCGCCAACTTGCGCTTCCGCATTGGGAATCATCGAGCGAAACTTGCGAACCTCGAACGACACGCCGTTCAGTCCCGAGCGCTCCTGTCCATAGAAAACGGGGCCGCCGTCATCAAGCTTGATGGCGAGCGCGATCAATCCCCACAGCGGTGACGACCCGATCAATCCAAGGCCAGACAGCGTCACGTCAAATGCGCGCTTGGCCCCGATGGACACCCATTCACCACTTCGCCGCCGTACCCGGGGCGGTACGGGGACACTCATCGCCTCCAAATGAATCACCTGCCCGCCCCCACGACGTTTCCCGCGGCCACGACCACCTCTGAATGGGCCGCCTCCGACAGACCCGTGACTTCCCGATATAACGACACTGTTCCTCCGCACATCTGTTGGGCGGTGAACAGGTCGAGCACACGGGCACGCGCGGCCTTGCCGAACTGCCGACGAAGCTCTGAATCGGCAATCAGGCGACTGAGGGCGGCACGCAGCTCCTGGGCATCGCCTGGTCGCACGACCAGACCCGTGCGTTCGTGCTGATTCACCCAGGACACGCCGGTTCCGAGGTCCGTGCACACGACCGGATGGCCTCGCATCATCGCCTCGAGCTGGACCATGCCAAAGGCTTCCTGTCGGGTGATCGACGGAAGGACGAGCGCGTCGCACGCCTCATACCATGCCTGCAGCTCCTCGTCCGGGATTTCGCCAACGAACCGAACGCGTTCGCCAAGTCCCAGGTCGTAGGAGAGAGCCGTCAACGACAGCCGCTGAGGACCGTCACCGACAATGATGGTGTCGGCGTCGATTCCGGGCAGCGCTCGCAGCAGGACATCGATGCCCTTGTATCCGACCAGGCGTCCAACGAAGAGCAGAATCGGCGTGCGAGATCGCGAGCGAATAGCCTTGACTCGGGTGGCGATGGCCGGCGTGCACTTGTATCGACTGGGGTCGAGCCCGAAGGGAACGACCGTGCACTTGTCGCGGTGACGCGCGAGTGCGGGCGCCTCCAGCATCGGCGGTGAGGCCACGACGATGCGTGCGGCGCGACCGAGCGCGAGCTCGAGCAACGGTTGATAGAACACCCGATACCGCCACAGTGGGCGAATCACTTCGCTGTGGAACCAGACGACGAGCGGAATCTTCGGCCGCGCGATCGCATACGCGACGAGCGCCATCGGATTCGGCTCGTGGAGGACCATGACATCGGCCGTCGCTCGAGCCAGGTGCCACGGCAGCGTTGGCGCAACCGACACGGCGCCGATCGTCGCGACACTCCCGACGCGGGTGACGGGCACATCGTCCACCACCTCGTGGACGGTGTCGGAAGACTTGTTGATGACGAGCGCTCGCGAGTCGACCGTCGCCCGTTCACCGCGGCAAAGCGTCTCGACGACCGTCTCGATGCCACCTTTGGCCGGCGGGTAATACTTCCCAACGTGGAGAATGCGAAGCGTGCTCATTGCGCGGCCCGCAGCTCCTCGACGTTGACCGGAACCAGATTCGGAAGCAGCTCTCGATAAAGGTCCGTCATTTTGCGTGCGTGCTCGAGCGCATCGAATCGACGCGCGTCGGCCACGAGAGCCGCGCGCCGCTCGGCCCATTCATTCGCATCCCCGGATCGTTCGTCGAGGAGAGCCGCCACAGTTTTCGTCCAGACCGTCACGTCGCCTACCGGGCAGTATGACGCCATCGCGGCCCCCACTTCACGAAGTGGTGGAAGGTCGCTGGCGACAACGGGGGTTCCGCACGCCATCGCTTCGGCGACGGGCAGGCCGAACCCCTCACGATCGGACGGTTGCAAGACGACAGCGGCTCGGCGATAGACGGCAGCGAGCACGCGTCGCTCGAGATAGGGCAATACAGTGATATGTCTCGTCAGGCCGAGACGTGCGGCCCGTCGCTGCTGCGCCGACGTGAAGGCGCCGCCGACTCGAATCAGTCTGAGCAGCGGCTGGCGCTCGCGCAATTCCGCAAAGACGTCAAGGAGAACATCGATCCGTTTTCGAGGAACGGTGCTTCCCACGTGCAGGATTTCCGGGCGCTCAGGATCGATGGGACCGAGCTGCTGTTCCGCGACGCCGTCCGCGCGCGGATCGTGGCGCGGCGTACACGTGGGATGCACGCCGTAAGGCACCACGGCGAGACGTGAGGGCTCCACGACCCCAGAGGCCAGGAGCGCGTCTCGTGTCCAGCGACTGCCACAGACGATCTTTCGTGCCGCCACGAGACCGGCCAACAGGCGCTCTCCCAAGAGGCGGCCGACCATCGATTGTCCATGCGTCCCCGGCAGGACACCGGCAAACGCATCGATGTCGTGGCACATCACGAGCGATCGTTGCGGCGGCAGCACGGTCACGAGGTGAGCGTAGCTGTGATCGACGATGTGGAAGAGATCGAAGTCGTCGGCTTGCGCGCTCAGCATCCGCCGGTAGTCCCAGACGCGGTTGATGATGCGATCGGCCTTCTCCGCAGGACTCCACTGCTTGAGCCCGGGAACGCGGGTGAATCTGCGAACCATTGCCGGACGAATCTGCACGGCATCGACCAGGCGCGTCGCGGGTGACCTGAGGCCGAGCATGAGGATCTCGGCGACCAGATCCATGCTGTGCCACCGCTCCTCGGTCAGATCGGCCACGACCGCAACGCAGGGGCGTTTCATGCCGTCTTTCTCTTTCGCGCAACGAACCAGCACTGGGCGGCGAGGTTCGGCCCGAGCCTGGCCACGGGAGACGCCATTTCGCTGACCAGATCGAACCGATCGCGAATGAGCCCTCGCAAGACGCGCCAATTGAACCCTGTGTGATCGTGATACGTGCTCCCGTCCGCGCGAGTCAGCGTTGGTCGCGTGATGTGCGGTGTCGAGCCGGCAATCACGCTCTTCCAGAATTCGCTGAGCGTGTACCTGGACGTACCCGGGTACAGCCCGATCCCACGCCAGCCAGCAACCCTCCGAACGATCTGTTTGACGACGAGCGGAAGCCCCGTTTCAACGGGCACGCTGATCACGAGCGCTCCGCCGTCAGCGAGCAAACGGTCGAATTGTTCGAGGACAGACGCTGGATCGGTCACATACTGGAGGACTTCCATGCAGTAGATCGCGTCGTAGCTGCCGGCGTGCGCAGGCCGCTCGAGGTCTTCCGTCAAGATGAAGTGAAGGCCTTTTCGAGCACGAAAGCGCTCTCGACAGACCTCGAGCGCCGACGGCCACCGCTCGGCGCCGACCGCCACGCGGGGCGCTGATTCGCTCTGCGTCAGGAGATCGAGAAAGGTCGCATCACCGCATCCATAATCGAGCATCCTCGCCCCACCGACCTCTCCCGCGAGCCTCATGGCGGTGGCAAATCGGCGTCGGTGACTCCACGAGAGGATCTTCGAGCGGCTCTCGAGCTGACTTTGCGCGTAGCGGCTCTCGTGAATCGCGCCCAGTAGACTCGTCATGCCGCCTCCTTCACCTGGCTCGAACCCGTCACGCCTGCGGCGCGCTCCAACGCGGCTCTGAGTTCCTGGAACGCCTTCTCTCGACTCCACTGCGCTCGCACGTACTCGCGACCGCTGGCGGCCTCGGCGCGCGCACGTCGCGGATCGGCACCGATGTCGAGCAGCGCTTGCGTCATCGCCTCGACGTCCCTGCGCGGCGTCAGCGTCGCATATGGACCCAGATGCGCGGCCATTCCGCCGACCGCGGTCGCCACCACGGGCGTGTCACACGCCAGCGCCTCCAGCGGCGAGAGCCCGAGCCCTTCCTCGAGCGAAGCCTGGACCAGCACGTCAGCCGCGCGGAAATAGTCGGCCAATTCCTTCATGGGGTGAGCCGCGGGACGTCCGAGTACCCATTGAGATGTATCGGGTAGACCCAACGATCGGGCTAGTTCCAGGAATTGCTCATAACCGCCACCGAGGTTGAGCAGCACGGCGTCGAGGCCAAGCGCGCGAGCCCCCGCAACGGCCTTCAAAACCGTTTCGGGGTCCTTCTCGTGGCTGATACGACTGGCCAACACGATCAGGAAGGTTCCGAGTGGCAGGTGCAGTCGTCGCCGAAGCTGTGGGCGTTCGGCCTCGTCCGCCGGGCAAAACAGGCCGACGTCAACGCCGTAGTAGTAGGCCATCTCGGTCCGAGCGCAGACGCGGCTGGCAAGAGTGCGCAGATATGGACCGAGCGCCAGGCACGTCGTTGCCAGGCGACCGTTGATGGCCATCAACGTGCGGACGACGAACTCCCCCGCCCACGCCGACACCGCTCCGATCTGCCCTCGTTCGCGCCGGCATCTGAAGTACTCGACGGGCGCAATGGCCATGAACGTCACGACTGGCACACCACGAATCGCGCCGATGAGCGTGGCGTTGAGCGATCCGCGCAGGACCTCCTGCGACAGAATCACGTCGAAGTCCTTCGCGACCCTCCACAGGTACGCAAGAGACCGAGCCTGGAACTCCAGCCGACTGCCGGGAATCTCATGAACGGTGAGAGACGCGCCGCTCTCCATCACTCGCGTGTCGAGCGCGCTCGCGGCATACGACCTGGCAGGAACGGCCATCGTGAGATCGCAGACCTCACTCAGCCCCACGACGAAGCGAATGTCGGTGAATCCTTCCACGAAGAACAGGACGCGCAATCGCTGCCTTGATGCACCAATCCCGCGGCCCGATCGGCGGGACTCAGTGGATGTCGCAGAGCTCATGAGGGGCGTCAGGGCTTTTCGGCAACGACCAGGGAGTGCAACGCGAACCAGCGCAACGGACGGATGGCGTCGAGCCGCGGCATTTCTCGCGGCGGTTGTCCTGGCCACGGCAGGTAATGACCAATGGCATCGACGGTCCTGACGTGGAGGCCGGCGCGTCGCATCCACAGCAGCGTGCGCGGCAGCGATGTCAGACGGCAGATCGGCTGACCACCTTCGGTGTAGCGGCGACCGCGAAGACGCAGATAGCCACGATAGAATCCTAGCGGTCCCAGGTAATTGGGCGTCGTGAGAAGGAGTCGTCCTCCCGGTCGCAGGATTCGCCGTATCTCGCGCAGCGCTTTCGTGGGTTCAGGCAAGTGCTCGATCGTTTCGCACGAAATCACCGTGTCGAATGCGGCATCTGGAAGCGGCACATCCTGAATGCTGGCCACGAGCCATGAGAGCCGAGTCGTCGCGGCCCGCTCGGCGCGCGAGCGTCCCAGCCGAACCGCAGATTGAGCGAAATCGGCCGCGACGAAATGCGATGGCGGATCGGCGAGCGTCGATAAATGGCAGGCAAGCTCACCGCGGCCGCAGCCGATCTCCAACACGCGGCGGCCAGCGATGTCTTGTGGCCGCAAGTGCATCGTGATGAGGTGATGCCATGGCCGATCGGGCTGTGCCAAGTCGGACTGCACGCTCGGATGCCACGCTTCGTACGCGGCTCGAGCCAGCGATTCAGGAGACGACATTCCTATCAATCACCAATGGCCGGCTGTGTTCCAACGCGTGGCGTCGTACAACTTGCGACACACACTCGGCAAAGCGCGCGCTTGCCGCATGCTCTGTATAGTTCGTCGCGGTCTGACGCGCTGCGCTCGCCAGCCGGTCGCGCAATACTGCATCGTCGAGAACACGCTCGACGCCACGCAGTAATGCGTCCGCATCTGCACAGGGCACGACGATGGCGTTGCCCTCGTCACGCAAGAGATCCGCTGCGGCACCCGCAGGTGTCGCGACGACCGGTAAGCCGGCTGCCATCGCTTCGAGCAGCGCATAGCTGAAGCCTTCCGATAACGTCGGGAACACGAACACGTCAGCACGACCGAGTTCCCGGTGCAGACCAGCGCGATCCACGCGCGGCACCACCGATACTCGCGATCGCACCTCCAGCGGAAAGCTCGATGAAACCTCCTCGGGAGATGCCCCTGTGCCGACGCACGCGAGCTCGACGTCGCGACGCGCCAGAAGCGTCGAGAACATCGTCACGAGATAGCGAACACCCTTGCCCGGAAGCCATTGGCCGACAAACAGCAGCCGGCGCGCGCGCGACGTACCAGGCCTGGCGACGAAACAGTCGGGCTCAACGCCGTTCCAGACGCGAAAGATCCGATCGGCATCGGCCCAGCGATGGCTCGTCAGATAGTCGACCTCGCCACTGTTCAAGCAGAACAGTGCATCCGACGCACGACAGCTTGCCTTCAACATCCGCGGGAGACAGACGTGGTGCAGCAGCTTGAACCGTGTGGAGAGGCGGCGTCCCGTTCGTTGATATTCCCGTGATACGGCGTCGTGATAGAGCGGCTCCAGTCCGTGGAACGAGGTGATCGTGACCAGGCGCCTGCCCGGGTCCAATTGAGGCCGCAGGGCATGAAAGCCCCAGCCCATATAGCTGTGAAAGATCGCGACGTCGTAACGGGACAGACGGTGGAACACGAGCGCTGGCGGCAGCGCCAGCGGATCGAGCCTCGACCAGCGTGAGCGCAGCAGATCCTTCGGGGTCACGACATCGACGTGATGTCCCTCTCGGCGAAGATACTCGGCTCTCGCGAGGTGCGACCGGTAGACCGCCGTCAACGAGTCCGCCGGTGCGTGCGTGGCGATGAGGATTCGGAGGCTCATCGCACCTCGGCCAGCACCGTTTCCAACTGTCTGACGTGGGCGTCCAAGCCGAAGCCGCGCGCGGCGATCCTGCTGCCCGCTCGCATTCGGTTCAACGTCTGCGAATCGGCCAGGCACGCTGTGATTCCTCCGGCGAAGTTGTTCGAATCGGGCGGATCCCCATGCACGAGCCGTCCGTTGACGCCATCACTCAGCCACTCTGGTATGCCTCCAACGGCGAATGCGACCGTTGGGACGCCTCGTTGAGCGGCTTCGATCCCGACCATGCCGAATGGCTCCGGCCAGCAACTCGGAACCAGAAGCACGTGCGCCCACGACACCGCGTCGGAGCACTGTTCCTCGCGCAGCCATCCGGTGATCGTGATCGTGAGATTCGAATGGCGGGCCATCAGGATGTCCGCCTGCTGCTGCAAGCGCCCACGGAGAGAGCCATTGCCGGACACTTGCAGGTGCACAGGTCTCTCACTCGACGCCGCGACGATCGCGGCGCTTTCGACGGCGATATGAGCACCCTTGATCTCTTCGAGCCTGCCGAGATACAGCAGTCGCCACGTGCCGTCGTCTTCAGCACTCGCGTGAGATGGATGCACAGACTCGATAGGCAGAGGGACGACTCGGACCTTGTCCTGCAATCCGTGTTTCGCGTACTCGTCAGCCATGTGCCGGCTCGCAACGACAAGCCGGTCGTAGGAGGCGAGCAACTCGAGCCGATCCTGCTGCAGCCGGTATTGACGAAGCATCGTCAAGGGACTTCGCCCGCCGCACCGGCGCGGGTAGTACTGCAGCAGACATCCCACGCCAAACTCACGAGTGCAGCATTGTTGCGTGGGCCGTTGCTGCATCTTCGATCCGCTGATGCAGGTCCCGTAGTACGAGTGGCAGAAGACCACGGATGGAGCCACGTTCAGCAGCTCCTGCTCACGCGATGGTGACGCGATGCCCTGCGAATAGAGGACGTCGGGCTTCCAACGCTGGAGCGCGTCGAGGGCGGCCTGAGGCTGATCCCCTGCCTTGAAGCAGGTGACATCATCGACGGGCCTGAACAGAGGTTCGCCGTTCGCTTCTCCACGCTCGAGCCAACACGACACGTCGTGGCCAGCGGCGACCAGCGCGGGCACCACTCTCCTGACGTACGCTTCGACGCCTCCAACCTGCTCACCGGAGTGCGCCGCAAACGCGATCCGCATCGATCAGGCCGCTCGCAACGCGTTGACGGTCCGGCCCACAGAGAAGTGTTCCTCGTACACCTGGCGACCGTGGGCTCCCAGCGTGTGTCGTCGCTCGTCATCGGCCAGCAATTGATTCACGGCCGACGCAAAGCCTTCGGGATCGACGACGTCGGTCAACATCACGGCGCCGGTCTCCCCCCATAGTCCTTCCGTCAAGTGGCCGGAGGTCGTCACCACAGGACGACCCAGGGACAAACCCGCCATCGCGCTCGTACGGCGAGATGAAATTCCGTCCGGGTACGGTTGAACCAGGACGTCGCACGCCTCGAGACACCCCCGCAACTGCTGTGGCCCGATGTACCCGGTCGCATGAACGCGGCCGACCCACGTCGGATGAGCCGCAACCAGCCTGCCCTGAAACGTCTCGCTGCCCGCGCCAATGAGCAGTAGCGCCGGCCACGGTCTGCTGTCCATGATCGGGCCAAGGCGTTCTTCGAGCAGGGATGAAACCGAGTTGCCATACGAACCAAAGTGTCCGACGAGAGGCTGTTCCTTGGCGGCATATGCGTTTCGTATGCAGTCGCCCTCGCTTCCCGGTGACGAGACGAAACATCCCGGAATCGGCAGCCACTCGATGCGAACTCGCCGGCCGAGCGCGTACAGTCTCAATTTCGATTCCCACGCGGGAATCGCGACCCATACACGGTCGGCTGTTGCCATCAGGACAACGGTCATCACGCGATGCACGAGCGCCATCACCAGGTGTCGCAGCGCGCCACGAAATTCAATGAACGGCTCGTGGACCATCAACTCGACCCGGTCGCCAGTCATCGCGCGTCCGGCCAGCCACAGGCAGAGCCACAGGTTCATTGAGTGATATCCAAACCCGTGCGGTACCCATTGCACGAGGAGACGGCGCGGCGCCGGAAACGGCGAGAAGAGCGAGGTGAGTCGTCGCAGGTCGGACGGACTGAACCGACCGGCGTTCGGATGAATGTGAACGTTGGAATCCGAAGTCCGCGGTGAGGCCTCCGGGCACCACACGTGCACGTCATCCCCCGCGGTCGCCAATGACTCGGCCACGAGGCGTGTGTAGTCGCTCACGCCCCCGATATCAGGCGGGTACTCGCTCGTGATGATGTGCACACAGGTCGTCGACGGTCGGCCAATCACGCCGCGAGTCCCTTCGACTCCTGAACCGAGGGCGACTCGATCGCTCCGTACGCATCGATGCATCGACCTACCACTGCTGGCCACGTGAAGTGCTCGAGCACCCGCCGTCGTCCTGCGATGCCCATGGCCCTCGCTTCTGCTGGATGCTCTCGAAGCCACGTCAAGCGATTGCCGAGTGCCGAGGGATCATTGGGCGGGACGACGAATCCAGTCACGCCGTCCTCCACGACTTCGGGCATGCTGGCCACGCCCGTGCAGATCGTGGGGATACCACAGGCCATCCCTTCGAGCAGCGTTTGGCCCAGGAGCTCCGGCACTCGTGTTTCCCTGCCGTCCGCGGTTCGATAGACGCTCGGCAGAACAACGCACAGCGCTCTTCGGTATTGGCGCACGAGCGCGGCGTCGTCGAGGCCGTGAAGAAAGGTCACCGCACGGCCGGATGCCAACGTCGACAGCCACGTCCGAGTACTTGCGTCTGGCTCGGGGCCAACAATGGTGAGCGACATGCCGGTGGGGAGTCCCTGCAGCAAGTCAGCGACGCCCTTATGCGGAAGGAGGCGACCGACGAACAACGCTGCACCCTCGCACGCGATGGAAGCATCAGGCGAGAACTTCACCTCGTCGACGCCTCCGCCGATGACATGCGCGCGAGGGTTGTCAGTCTGGCCATAGATTTGGCGACTGTATCGACTCAGATGCAGGTGACCGTGGAACCAGTTATCGGTGGAGACGTACGCAGACACGTCCCAGCCGCCGCCACCCAGATCGCTCACGAAGACTCGCCGACCTGTGAGTCGACACCAGGCGGCCGCCGCGCTCGTCATCAGCACGTGATGCTGATGGCAATGAACGACGTCGGCCCACTGCAATTCCCGAAGTACGGCGAGGCTGAAGGGATTGGCCTGCTGTCCGCGAACGAGCCACGGGTTCCCGATGACATGTACGCGAAGGGCTCCGACCCGTTCCTCTCGTGTGGCATCGCCGAAGGTCACAAGTTTGGTGGCCGTCTGCGTGGCCATGTGTCGGGCCAGCTCGAACGCGTAGCGCTCCGCGCCGCCCACGACACCCGAGGGCCCAAACAAGGCAGGCACGACATGAACGACGTTCATTGGACCGAATGTGTCGGCTGGCTCGTCAGACGTCTGGTCCAACCGAGCGCCGCCGTTAGCCACGGCCGGACACCATCGCTCAGCATCTGACCGAGTGGTGGTGTCCGCAGGACGGGAATCATGATGGCCAGGTATGCGGCCGCCACGACGGCTGAAGCCAGGATGATTCCAGGCAACCCGCGTACGCTCCACGCAGAGAGCAGAACGGCGAGCACGCTCAGAAGTCCAACAAGCCGGACGAACCATGGCGCCAGCGGCAAGATCAGCGCGGTTGGTGAGGTGCCTTCCTCACGCGCGAGCGCCCGAAGATTGTTCGGCAGACTCACGACACATGTCGCAAGGAGGGGGCCAAGCGCTGCACCATAGAGCCCGATCATCGGCACGAGCACCAACATCGCCGTCACACCGACGACGCCATCGGCGATCGAGGTCAGCGCGAGTCTGCGCTCGTTTCCAAAGCAAAACAACGCATAGACGGCCGTCACGTTGACGTGGCGCAAGAGCATGCCTCCCAGAAGGAGGGCGGTCAGCCACGTGCCGCCGAATTGAACGTCTCCAACCCACCACGTCACGAACGGCCCATTGACCGCAAGCACCACGGCGACGATGGCGCCGCTGCCGAGCAGCATGACTTGCGTCATGCTTCGGGAGACCTCGAAGAGCCTCGGGCGAGGCGCCGACGTGCGTAGTTCGCTGAGCGCAGGCAACGCCAGCTGCATGAACATCTGCGGCTGGTTTGCCAGCATCGTGATCAGCTTCCCCGTGCACGCGTACGGCACGATGGCCGCCGGGCCCAGCAGCTTGCCGATCACCATGATGTCGGTGCCGGACAGCAAGACCTGCGCGATCTGCTGAACGCTGATCCACGCGCCTCGTCCGATTCCCTGACGCACGACGGCGAATGTCAGCGCCGGCAGTTGTCGCGGTACGACCTCTGGAAACGATCGCCTCAGCCGGGTCCACGCCATCACGACTGACACCACCTGCGTCGCCACCCATCCGAGTGTCAACGCATAGAGACCCAGACCCGCGAAGATACCGATGATCGTGGTAGCGGTGCCCGCAGACCACGAGATGAGTTGGATCACGCCAACGAAGGCGAGATCCTGCAGCCCTTGAAGCACCGCATTGAGGATGCGAAACGGAAAGGCCGCAACGAACACGGCGACAACAATCGTCAACGGCCCGCGCAGCAGTCCCCATTCCTGCGGCAGCACCCAGATTACGAGCGCTCCAGCCAGCGCAACGGGAGGCAGTTGCCAGAGGACGAGTCGCGCCGTCTGCCCGATGAGTCGCTGAAGCGCGACCTGTCGATCGCTCGCGGAGAGTCCTGATGCGCTCGCGACCTCTCGGGGAACGAGCGCAACCACGCCGAGATCGGTGAGCCCGAGGTAGAAGACGACTTGCGTGCCGAGTAGCCACAGCCCGTAATCGTGCGACCCGAGCTGTCGCAGCAGATACGGCGTCAGCCACAAGCCGACGACAATGACGATCGCGGTGTGGAGGTAGCCCAGCCCCAATCCGCCGACGAACCGCCGCAGGCGTCCGTCACGCATAGTGCGGCACGTCGATCGCTTCATCGCGATCCGACGCGGTCACTGCTCCGAACAGAGCCCCAGTCGTCGACCAGAACAAGATGCCGAGCTGTGTGTTGAACGCGGGCCCCGTCAGGCACAGACACACGATCGTCAGCTGCAGGCACAGCATCGTCATCGCGACGTCCTGGAGAGCGGTTGTGGCGGCATGAGCCGCAACGCGATAACTGAAACGAAGCGCCATCAACAGGGCGACGGCATAGAGAAACAGGAGCGGAATGCCGCCGTCGAGCAACCATCCTGTGAGCTGGATTTCCACGTGAATCGGCGGTGCCTGCCACATCGTGGGATCGCCGAAATAGATCTGCATCATTCCCCATCGGCCCAAGCCCGCTCCCAAGGGGAATTGGTCCAGGAGCTCGACCAGCGTGTACCGAATGAATTGGCCTCGATGTTCCTGGAAGACGCGGAACACTCCCTCATCGGCGAGACCGGAGAATCGATCGCTGACGGCGTCACCACCGACCGACACTGCCCACACGTACGCACCGACCACCAGCGCCACGCCTGTCGCGAGACTCAGTACGCCTTCGAGCGTGCGGCCTTGGCGGAGCCTGAGCAGCGCGAAGAACCCGACACTCGCAGCGGCAACCAGACTCAGCGATCGAACGTGGGTCAGATACAACGCCGTCATGCCAATGATGGCTGCCGCGAAGCAGCACGCCCTCACGCCCCAGCGCACGCGACTCCCAGCCGCTAATCCCAGACCCAGCACCATCGTCATCATCCCGGCAACGGCGGCGCCGCCAGGCATGTCGCTGAGACCCGGAGGCCGAATGATTTCGCGGCCACCGGCTCCCACGTATGTCAGCGACTGAACGAGGCCGGGGTTCAGCGATTGGGCGAGCGCACTGAACTCTGGCGGCAGGAATCGGTCGGGAAAATAGACCTGCAAGACGCCGAGCGCCGATCCGAGCGCGCTCGCGAAGAAGAAGGTCCACAGCACGCGATGAACGTGCGTCTCACTGCGAACCGATCGCCCCATCCAGAATGCCGGCGCGGTGATGCAGATCTGAAAGACGACTTGGGCCAGGCCCGCAAACCAGTGAGCCGTGTCGTGCAGCAGATTCAGGAGCAGCAGACCGAACGAGAGCATCAACCACTTCGTGCTGACCGGCAACACTTCGCTGGTCCCTCGACGAAAGTAGTACGCGAGCGCCGCGCCGCTCACGACGTACGGCATCGCGCGAACCACGGTGCGGTACGACTGCGCACCGGGAACGAAGAGCAGGGCGCCCCAGAGCAGCTGCATGGCGATGAACGTTTCGGCCCACCCCCATGAACGTTCGGCAGACTCTGTCTCATCGGCCGCCACGCCATATGGCAGCGCGCTAGACGGAAGCCATGGACTTGACATATCCCTCCGTCAGCTCGAGTAACGCTTTCTCATAGCCGTCGAGCATCGCCGACAGCGAGAACTCGCGTGCACGTCGGAGGCCGGCAGCTGCCAGTTCCCCACGGCGCTCCTCGTTACTCAACAGGTTTGCGACGACGTCCGCAAAGTCCGCGTCGTCGGGCATGAGGCCGTACTCACCTCGATCGAGCACATCGACACTGCCCGGATTCTGCGTCGCCACCACGGGAGTGCCGCACGCCATCGCCTCGAGGTACGGCAGGCCGAAGCCTTCGTACGTGCTCGGCGACGCGTAGATCCAGGCCCGGCGATACAGCGCGGCGAGCTCCAGGTCGCTGACGCCAGTAACGTAATTGACACCTTCATGTGAGGGCCCCGTTGTGCCAACGAAGGTCAGCGAGGCCATTGGATGCACCGGTTGAATCCCGTCGAGAAACGCATCGAGAAGAAACTGCCCGCGCTTGCGTCCGTCGAGTGAGCCGACACAGAGCAGCGAGGGCTCCTCGCTTCTGGCGTGCGGTATGGGCGTGAAGACACCCTCGTCGACTCCATGCGGAATGACGCGGTCGATGAACGGGTTGTCGATTGTCGTGTTGTGGCTGACAGCGACGACGCCACGCTGAAAGAACGCCGTTGCGAGCTCCTGTGCGTAGACGCCCAGTTGAAGGATGCAGCGGCCGATCGACGTCGCCGAACGCGCCTCGCCGAGCGCGCTGCCGTGCATGACACGAAGCACGGGCTTTCCGACCAGGGGAGCTAGGAAGCTGTCCCCGTGCGCAATGACCGCATCGAACTCACGGACGTCCGGCATCAGCGTGAGTACGTTGCCCAAATACCCCATCGTGACCCGGCGTCCGGTCCAGGTATTCACGAACGCTTTCCAGGGCAGCTCCCGAACCGCATAGGCGGCGCCGCCAGGCTTCGGATCGTGGCTGAAGACGACGACTTCGTGCCCGCGTCTGGCGAGACCGTCGGCCAGCGTATGCGCCGCCCGCTCGATACCACCGCGCTTGTGTCCCAGCACAGGCAGGCTGTAACTGAGCATCGCAACGCGCAGACGAGGTCTTTGCACTATGAATTAGACAGCGGCCACGGACGACAGCACTTGGTGAATGCGACGCATTTGGCGCCGTGGATCGCAGAGCACATCGGGACGCCGGCGAGCGGCCGCACCGAGGCGCGCATGGAGATCGCGATCGACAATGAGGCATCGGAGCGCTCCCGAGAGAGCCGCGGTATCACCAGGAGGCGTGAGCACTCCGCACGATCCATCGATGATCTCGCACGCGCCTCCGATGCCACTTGTCACGACGGGGAGACCGGCGTGCAGCGCTTCGACGAGCGACAGACCAAAGGCTTCGGGTGATGTATTCGGCTGGCAATAGATGTCTGCCGCACCCAGGATGGCAGGCACGTCTCGACGCTCGCCCACGAAGCGGACCCGGTTGGCAATACCCTTCTCGCTCGCGATCGTCTGGAGCTCGCGTAGATAGTGAGTTTCCGCGGGTCGTTGTGCTCCGCCAACAATCCAGCACGTCCAGCCCGGCACGGTGCGCAATTCGGAGAGCGCGTCGAGAAGGACGCGGTGACCCTTGAGCGCCTCCATCCGACTGACGTGCACGATGACCACATCATCAGGCGATGTGTCGAGCGAGCGTCTGAGAGCCGCTCGCTGCGTCCGACCGTTCGTGACGTCCGGAAACGATACGGGGCAGTACACCTGTTCGACGCGCGGGCAGGACAGCCACTGGGAGAGACGTGCTGCGCTGAAACGGCTGTTGCAGATCGCCAAGTCGGGTCGGGTCAGCCGAGTGAGCACTTCGAGCCAGTGACGACCGTCGCCAGCCATGTGCACCCACAAGACCAACGGAATGCGCGCGCGACGAACGACCGATCCAAACGCGACACATGGCCATGGTTGATGGCACACGATCACGTCGAACGATTCGCGCTGCAGGAGTCCCTTCAACGCTTTTCGTGCGCGAATGAGTGTGTGAGGTCGACTGAGGCGCACTCGGCCCAACATGTGAGGCACGCGTCCGAGCGCAGTCAACTCCTCACTGAGTCGTCCTTCGAAACAGACGCCGAACTCGGAACGCATCTCCGGCGCCGAGGGAGCCTCGCGTGCGAGCGTGGTGAGAAACGTCTCCACGCCGCCATACATGTTCCCGCTGGTCAGGTGGAGTGCGCGCATCAGTGTGCAGCCGCCGCTTCGTAAATGGGTGTGAACTCCTGCGCCACACGACGACGCGTGAACCGCTGCTCCGCCACGTGGCGGCCACGCTCGCCCAAACGTGTGCGCAGAGCAGCATCACGCGCGAGTTGCGCGATGCACTGGGACAACTCGTTCGCGTCACCAGGCTGATGGACCAGTGCGTTCGCACCCGATTCCGCGATCTCGGCTGCGCCGCCACTCCCGCTGACGACGACCGGCTTCGCGCAGGCCATCGCCTCTGCGATCACCAGCCCGAACGGCTCCGGATCCGTGCTTGCGTGGACCACGACATCGAGAGAGCGCATCGCGGCCGCGGAGTCCGAGATGAACCCCGTGAATCCGACGCGCGAGCCGAGCTCGAGCGCTGCGGCATGCGCGCGAAGCTCCTCCAATGACACCTGGCTCCCGGCCGTCTCGTACACCGGTCCGCCGATGATGTAGCCACGAATCGGGAGTGCTCGAGGCAACAGGGCGAGCGCTTCCAAGAACGTGTGATGCCCTTTCCAACGTGCGAACGTTGCCACCAGCCCGACGCGCAGTACACCAGCGTCGGCCGACAACCCCGCGAGCGCATCGAGATCCACCACGGGGCCGTCTGGAGCGAAGCGGCTCAGATCGACGGCATTCCACACGGCGTGCACTCCAGGTCCCTGACGACACACGCGGCGCACGTCCTCGGCGACGCTGCTCGAGTTGGCGACGATGGACGAACATCGCGCTGCGTTTCTCCGCAACAGCTTCGCGATGAGCGGCCGGCGACCGATGTAGTCATGAATGTGCCAGAGAACGGCTGCGCCCTTCGGACGGGCCCACGCGCCAAGCAAGTGCATCTTCAAACCGTTCGTATGCACGACGTCCGGTGTCAGACGATGCAGTGCGACGCGTAAGGCACGAACGTAGGACCAGGCCGGCCATGCCGCGCGAACGCAGCGAGCGAGGAAAATCGCGCGCGGCCAGAAGCCTTTGCCGAGTCCCCAATCTCCCAGCCGGGCGAGCGCGCTTGGGAACGGCAGAATCTGTACGGGCACTCCGATCGCCCGCGCACGTTCAACGAGGGGGCCGTCAGACGCCACGATGAGATTGAGCCGCCAGGAGGGATGAGATTCGCGAAGGCTCGCTAAGAGCTCGTGAAGGGCCGCCTCGGCGCCGCCGGACTGACCCGTGGGAGACAAAAAGACGATGCTCACAAGAGCCGTTGCCGAACGACGATCGTGTCACCTGGCTGCACGATGTCAGTCGGCTTGGCGTCGAATTCCTTGCGCTTGTGGTCGATGATTCGAACGATTCTGAGACGCCGGTTCGATCCACGCTCGCTGATGCCACCGGCCGTCGAGATCGCTTGCAAGACGGTCATGTTCCGCTCGAGTGCGTACGACCCGGCGTTTCGCACCATGCCGATCACGAAGAAGCGATCGACTTTGGGCACGAAGATCGTATCGCCATCTCGAATGGTGACATTGCGCGAGAGCTTGCCGTCCTCAATCTCGCGGAGATTCACACGCTCGACCTCGGCATCACCCTGACCGGGCAACGTCGGCGCGCCGCTCAACGACGTCGTCGGGTGCAGGATCAATACCTCGGCGCCCGCCGATGGCCCGATTGAGCCGGCCTGCGCAAGCGCATCGAGAAGCGTGACTGATCCAGACAGCACATACTTGCCTGGCGTCCGTACTTCACCCATCACGAACACGCTTTGGCTGCGAAACTGCTCCACGTCGACCGTGACCTGCGGGTCGCGCAGGTAGCCGCCCGCGAGTCCCATCTTCAGCGCATTCGCAACCGCCGCGACGGTCAGCCCACTCGCCTTCAGGCGACCGAGGAAGGGATAGCTGAACTGTCCATCGTTCTCGACGCGGAAGACGCCTGAGAGCTGCGGTTCGCCGAATACCGTTACTCGCAGGACGTCCGAGGGGCCGACGACGTAGTTGAGATCTTGTTTGGTGGGCACCGTGCCTTGAGCGCTCAACAACGCCAGAATCAGAATCAGTGCGGCTCGCATGACTAGAGTCCGTAGCTCATCGACCCCAGGAATCGGCGGCGTTCATAGTCTCGTCCCGCCGACTCGCTCGAAGTCCGTTTGGTGCGTTCGTACGTCAACGTAAATCGCACTTGTCTCCCTCGTTGGATCGCAAGACCACCTCCGAGCGTTCTCGTGACCTCATGTTCGCCGTCGAACGACAGGCCGCCCGGGACCTGGTGCGACAGAATGCGACGCTCTCCGATGGCGATCGCCCTGAATGGGCCGAGCACGCGTTGTATGACCGTCAGCCGCCCACCACTCTGCAAGTAATAGGGCCGCAGGGCGTCATAGGAATAGTCCACGTCACGGTCAGCATCGACCTGCAGCTCGGTCGCGTCTTGGAACACGTACCGGAGCTCTGCCGATGCGGCAAGACCGCGATAGTGAGGCGACCCCTGCGCCAACGGACTGAATGCGTGATAGCCCACTTTGGCGTGCCCCGTGATGGCGGCACTCGTGTCGAAATCCACGGACGGACCGACGCGAACACTGTCGGCATCGCGCAGGGGCGAGCGATCAAATCGATCGCGTTCGATCTCCACAGCGGTCACGATCGTCGTCAGAGGCGTGACACGAAACCGGAGGCCACCCGCGAAACTGGTATTCGTACGATCGAGCTGCTCGGCGAGCGACACGCCCACGTACTGTTCGTTGCGGCTCCAGGCCGTCGTCTCGCGGCTGACCCACGCGGTGACGGCCGTCAGCGCTGTGACGTCGGCGTCGAATCCGACTGAGGCCGTGCTCTGAATCTGGCGAGCCCGCAGATCGATCTCGTAGCCCTGGCGCTCGCGACGGTCAGCAACGCCCGCAGACACGAATGGACGAAACCCAGGGCTCAGGACTTCGTACCGCCCATCGACTAACGCACTAATCGACTGCTGGTCCGAATACCTGCGGTAGTAGACAAGATTGCCGAGACCCCTGACGACGAACCGTGTGTTGGCAATGGGCGCCACCAGAAACAACCGCGGCGTGACGGTATAGGTGAAGTCACCCTTTGGTCCGGTCGCATCGTTAAACACGTTGGAGTCGGTGCCTACGTCGCGTATCGCGATCGTGGGAAAAACTGATACGGCGCCCGACCGAAACTCACGCGTTTCAGGAAGCTGAGGGCTCCCTTGCTGCGCCGCGGAGTCGCTGGCGACAAGCAGCACGGTCAGGACCGCACCGACACGGACATTCATCTCGAAAATGCTCCAACCGGGCGTGGCTTCGCCCCCTCGGTCACGTGGCGAGTACAGGGGCACAGTCCGGTACAGCACCCTTTATCGTCCCCGGGCTGGCTGAGCCTTAGGTCTGATATGCGAGTGAGGCGTTCGTCGGGGCGACGCATGCGTCGCCCCTACATTAATTCTTGATACAGGTGACGAGGGACCAGATACGCGGGAAGCTGACCTTTTCAATGGAAATCGGCTTCAACCCGGCCTGGGCGAGGAACCCTGCCAGGTCGAGATCGGCCTTGAAGCCGATATGGACCGTAAATGGCGAGATGGCTCGTTCGACGCGTGACACGATCGGGCTCTTGCTGCGGAAATGATTCAGGATGACGATCTTGCCACCGGGACGACAGACCCGGCTCATCTCGCGCACGACCTTCACGGGATCCGGAACCACGCTGATCACATAAGGCGCGTAGACGATGTCGAACGACGAGTCGGCAAAGTGCAGGTTCGCCGCATCCATCTCGAGCAAGCAGACGTTCCGGAGCCGCTTCCGGGCGACCCGCTCGTGCGCTTTGTCGAGCATCGACGCTGAAAAATCAATCCCGGTGACGATGCAATTGCGTGGGTAGAGAGGCACGTTGATACCCGTGCCGACGCCAACCTCGAGGATCCTGTCACCTGCTTTGATGCGCATTCGCTCCAATGCCACCAGGCGGCCGGGATGGAGCGTCGGGCCGAACGTGAGATCGTAGACCGTAGCCAGCTTTTCGTAGACGCCTTCGACGAAGTCGTTCTCGACCGCCGTCACCGAGAGCGCGCGTGTGGCGACGTCGGTCCCGAACTCAGCGTTTTCTCGCTCGAACAGCGCCATTCGCGGGCTCCTCTGGCCGTGGCCTTAGGTGACCAAGCCTTTTAAGCGGTGTGGCAGATACGACTCACACGCGTTGGCCCGCGCGCAGAGCCGTCCGGCACTATACAGGCCCCGACAGGTCCGGACAAGCTTTGTTTGCACACGGCTTCACATGAGTACATCGAGCGCCAGATCAACTCGACCGAGAGGCGCCGACACGAAGACGCCGTGTACGTGATGTTTCAGTGCCTGAAACACGTCGCGCGCGGCGGCAACGCCTTCTCGAGCGGCGCCCTCCCCGGTTGATGCGCGACGCATGCGCTCGAGCACCTCAGGTGGCACGTGCGCGCCGGCGACTTCATTCGCCATACACTCGGCATCGAGGACGCTTTCGAGCGGTCGGACGCCGAGCAGGACAGGTAATCCTGCGCGTTCGATGCGCGCATGGAGCCGTTCGAAGGATCGCGCATCGAACACGGGTCGCGTCACGACGAATTCCGCGCCGGCTTCGACCTTGTACTCGAATCGACGGAGCTCACGGTCGAGATCCTCGGCATCGGGATTGACCGTGACGCCAACGTGAAACGCCGTGGGTGGTCCAATCGCGTTTCCGCCGACGTCGAGTCCACGATTGAGGCGTGCTACCGCGTTCAAGAGTCCGATCGAATCGACGTCCACCACCGCCGTCGCATCAGGATAGTCGCCGATGGGCTGAACATCTCCAGTGACGACCACGATGTTTCGCACGCCCATCGCATGGGCACCCAGCAAATCGGACTGCATGCTCAGCAGACTGCGATCCCTCGACGAGTACTGAAGCACGGTCTCAATCCCCGTTCGCTGCTGAATCAAGACGGCCAGCGAGAGTGCGCTCACTCGTGGTCCACTTTGACCGTCGGGGACGAGAACGAGGTCGACACCCCGCACGCGCAGCGCACGTGCCTGCTCGATGCCCTCTTCTCCCGTGTGACCTCGGGGCGGCAGCAATTCCACGAGCGTCACCCATCGTCTCGTCGCGAGCGCGTTGGCGAGGAATGACTTTTCCGCGCGAGCCACTTCTGTGACCGATGGCGTTCCTATGGCTGGCGTCGACCGGCGACCGGCCGGTTTCGATGCGGACGACTGCTCGACGGCCGCTTTGATCTGCGTGATGTGGTCCGGTGTCGTTCCGCAACAGCCTCCAACCAGTCGGACGCGGCAATCGAGGAATCGGCGCGCATAGGACGCCATGTATTCCGGCGACGTCAGATAGAGCGTGCGCCCCTCGATATCGCGGGGCCGCCCCGCATTCGGCTGCGCAGAGAGTCGTGCAGTCGTGAGGCCTGAGATTCGTTCGAGGGCCTCGAGCATGTGCGCGGGACCGATGCTGCAGTTGATGCCGATGACGTCGGCGCCGGCGGCGTGGAGCGCGGGCACGAACTGCTCCGGCGGCGTCCCGTCGAGACTGTTTCCCTCGTCTTCGATGGTCATCTGCGCGACGATCGGCAACGAGCAGACAGCGCGAGCGGCCGCAATCGCCGCCTTGATCTCGTTCAGATCGCGGAACGTCTCCAGAATGAACAGGTCGACGCCGCCTTCGACGAGCGCCTGCACCTGTTCACGAAAGTACCCCTCGGCTTCGTCGAACGCCATCTTTCCCCAGGGCTCGATTCGGAGTCCCAGCGGGCCCACGGCTCCGGCCACGTACGCGCGACCGCGTGCCGCTGCCCGTGCCAGTTGCGCTCCCTTGACGTTGATATCCCGAAGCGTATCGGCGAGACCGAACCCCCGCAGCTTGATCCGGTTCGCGCCGAAGGTGTTGGTCTCGAGCACGTCGGCCCCGGCACGCACGTAGTCCTCGTGCACCGCCGAGACTCGCTGCGGATCAGTGAGATTCAGCGCATCGAAACAGCGATTGACGAAGATGCCCTTGGCGTAGAGCACGGTCCCCATCGCGCCGTCGCAGACAAGGACACGATCGTCAAGGGCTTCGAGGAACGGCGTCACATTCGTGGATCGCGCAGACGTAGGGGCGACGCATGCGTCGCCCCTACAGGGCTACTGAGCCGCCGGCGGCTGCGCGTTTGCCGGTGGTGCGACGAGCAAATCTGCCTTGTCCCAGATGAAGTCGTCCTTGCTGTAGACCGCGAGCTCGTAGTCCTTGCCCATGAAGATCGCCGATACGGGACAGGCTTCCTCGCACATCCCGCAGAAGATGCAGCGTGTCTTGTGAATCTGGTAGATGCTCGCGTAACGGGGACCGGCCAGCACCGTTCCGTCGTTCTCGGCCGCCTCCAGATAGATGGCATCCGCCGGACACGCGACCGAGCACAAGCCGCAGGCCACGCACTTCTCGAGGCCATTCTCGTCGCGCATCAGCACTTGCTTGCCGCGGTACTTCGGGAAAACCGGAACCTTCTGATACGGATAGTTGACCGTGACCGGCTTCCTGAACATGTGCCGGAACGTCGTGGCGAACCCTTTGATAAGCGGACCGATCATGGGAATCAATCATATCCTGTAGGGGCGACGCATGCGTCGCCCCTACCGAGTCCTTGCGCCGTACAATAGCCCCGTGCCTATCCGTATCCTGACGCCGGAGCAGTTCCTGCTCACGCTGCTCGTTAGGCTGGCAGCGATGGCAGTGCTGGCGACGATGCTGGCGCGATACCGGCGGTTCAGGCACATCCTCATCTTCGAACGCCGCGGCTGGCTCGATCGCCTCGTCTTCACGCTCTCGCTTGGCGTCCCGCTGCTGGCGGGCGTCACGAGTCGCGTCATCCTCAAGTACGACGCCGCCGATCTCACGCTCGAGGGTGCCCTGCTTGCTGGTCTCATTGCGGGGCCGTACACCGGCGCGCTCGTGGGCACGATGGTCGCCCTCCCCGCGTTGATCGCCGGCGAGTTCATCGCGCTTCCGTTTGCCGTTGGATGCGGCTTCGCTGGAGGCGGCCTTCGCGAAGCGTGCCCGAAGGAGACGATCTGGAAATTCTCGCCGTTCGTTCTCTTGGACCTTCCCAAGCACGTGTGGCAAATGATTCGCCAGTTGGAACCGAACTGGCAGATCATCCTGCTGCTCGCGCCGGTGGCGCTGGAGTTGTTGCGCCTGACGCTCGGCACCCGCTTCGGCGTCGATCGCCTCTTCTTTCTCAGCTCTCCCTCGCCCTGGATGATGACCATCGTCGTCCTGTCCACGGCAATCGGCGTGGCCACACCGATCAAGATCTGGAACAGCGCGCGCATCGAGCATCGCCTGCAGGAGCAGGAGAAGCTGTTGCTGGCTGCCAAGATCGAAGCACTCAAGAGTCAGATCAATCCGCACTTCCTTTTCAACACGCTGACATCCATCTCCTCGTTGATCCGCTCGCAGCCGGATACGGCGCGCACGCTGATCATCAAGCTGTCGGCGCTCCTGCGGCGACTGCTCCGTAGCCAGCAGCACTTCGTCACGCTGCGAGAAGAGCTGGAGTCTGTCGACGAGTATCTCGATATCGAGGCCATTCGATTCGGGCCGAAGCTGCGCGTGAAGAAGGAGATCGAGGCCGACACCCTGGGCATCCTCGTGCCGAGCATGATCCTGCAGCCGCTGGTCGAGAACTCCATCAAACACGGGCTGTCGCGAAAGGTCGGGCCGGGATCGATCACGATTCGCAGCCATCGCCACTCCGGCCGCGCGATCATCGAAGTCGTCGATGATGGGATGGGATTCGTCCTCGACCGGCTCGACGAGCCGATGTCGAACGGGATTGGACTCGCCAACGTTCGTGAGCGACTGTCCGTCGTCTACGGCGCGGCCTATCAGCTGACGCTCGACAGCGAGCCCGGCCGCGGGACCAGTGCCCGCATCGAGGTCCCCGAGCTCATTGCATCCGAACAGGTCACTGCATGAGCAACTCCCAATTCCCAATTGGACTTTTGAGCCAACTCCCAATCTCGTTGGGAGTTGGGCAGTTGGGAGTTGGGAGTTCACGATGAGTCAGTCCTTGCGGATAGTCGTGGTGGACGATGAGCAGCTCGCGCGCGAAGAGCTGTGCTACCAGCTCGAGCACATGGACGCCATCGAGATCGTCGCGCAGGCCAGCAATGGAATCGAAGCCATCTCTGCAGTGGAGCGCCACGAACCGGACCTCGTGTTTCTGGATATTCAAATGCCCGGTCTCGGGGGCTTCGAGGTCGCGCGCAAGCTTCTCGAGCGCGACGATGACGCGCCGGCGCTCGTCTTTGTCACGGCGTTTGACCAGCACGCCATCGAGGCGTTCGAGGTCAACGCGGTGGATTACCTGCTGAAGCCGGTTGAATCCGGCCGGCTGGAGCAGGCGCTCCAGCGTGCCCGGCGCCGGGTCGAAGCCGAGCGCCACGGCCCGTCAAATTCGCCCACGAACGATCAGCTCGAACAGATCGTCAAAATGATGGCCAACCGACAGGCCCGGCGTGAGCAAGTCGCCATCCGGGTCGGTGAAAAGTTCATGCTGGTTCAGGCCGAAGAGATCATCTTTGCCTCTCTGGCCGACGAGTCGATTAACATAGTGACAGGACAGGTAACGGGCACCTCCAACTTCCGCACGCTCGACGACCTCCAGGCACGCCTGGACCCGGACGTCTTTTGGCGTGTTCACCGCTCGCACCTCGTCAATATCAACAAGATCAAGGAGATAGTCCCTTGGTTCAGCAGGAATTTGATCCTTCGAATGAAAGACACGAAGGCCACGGAGATCCCGGTCAGCCGGTCACAGACCAAGCGTTTACGGGATTACCTGAAGCTCTAGCCGTACCCGTCACCGACTTCGGCGAGCCCGTCAGCGACGCGCCTCCGGGCGAGATCCGTCTCGACGTGGACGACAAGCCCGCGGTGGTGATGATGCAGCGGCTGAACGTCTGGAAGGACGAGTTGATCGCCTGGTTCAAGACGCTCTTCTCGGCGGCTGTGTACGCCACGCTCATTGTGACGTTCGGATTTCAGGTCGCCCGCGTCGAAGGCCAGAGCATGGCGCCGACGCTGGCCGATCAGGATCGGCTCATCGTCAACAAGTTCGCGTATCGCATGGGCGTGCCGCGCCGCGGCGACATCGTGATGCTCTATTACCCGCTGAACCCGGACAAATCATTCGTGAAGCGGGTCATTGCTGAAGAAGGCGACGAGGTCCGCATCGTCGACGGCCAGGTGTATGTGAATGACGTCCCGATGCCGGACGACTTCGTGCCCGCCGAGTACAAGAGTCACGACGACTTCGGGCCGACGCGAATTCAGGAAGGCTACTACTTCGTGATGGGCGACCATCGTAACAACAGCTCGGACAGCCGCCACTGGGGCATGGTGCCGAAGAAATACATCATCGGCCGCGTGCAGCTGCGATGGTGGCCTATACCGCACGCTCGCGTGTTCTAATGCTCGCGCGTCAGGTCAAAGAGCAAATGTCAAAGGGCAAAGGCTAGGTAAGGTACCTGGCCCGACGATGACCGACCGCTACAGCGAAGTCACAGCGGTCCTCTACAAAGTCCTCCTTCTCAACCTCGCCGTCGCGCTGGCAAAGTTGGTCCTGGGGTTCGTCACCGGTGCGGTGTCGATCCTCTCGGACGGCTTCCACTCGCTCACCGACTCCGCGTCGAATGTCGTCGCGCTCGTTGGCGTCTCGGTCGCGCGACGCCCGCCGGATGCGAATCATCCGTACGGCCATCGCAAATACGAAACGATGGCCTCGCTCGGCATCCTCGTGTTTCTCGTCATCGTGCTCGTCGAAGTGCTCACGGCGGCGGCCGACCGTCTCGTGAGCGGCGGGACGCCGCGCGTGTTCCCCGAGGGGATCGGTCTGATGGCCGTGACGCTCGTGGTCAATCTCTTCGTCGTGGCGTACGAGCAGCGCGAGGGACGTCGCTTGAACAGCGAAGTGCTCCGCGCCGATGCGAAGCACACGCGCAGTGACGTGTTGACCACGGGCGCCGTCCTGGGAGCGTTGTTTGGAGTGTGGTGGGGTTATCCGCTCCTCGATCCGATGGCCGCACTCGTGGTTGCCGGCTTCATCGGGCACGCCTGTTGGAGCATCGCGCAAGAGGCCTCGCGCATCTTGAGTGACGAGATCGTGATCGCCGAACGGGATGTCAGGGGAGTGGTGCAGTCCGTGCCCGGCGTGATCGGGTGCGAGAAGATCCGCACCCGCGGGTCCGCAGACTACGCGTTCCTGGACCTGCACCTGTGGCTCGACGGCAATATGCCGCTCAGAGAGGCCCACGCGACGTCGCACGTTGTGAAGGATCGGCTGATGACGAAGTTTCCCGCGCTCGTGGACGTCGTGATTCACATCGAGCCACCGCCTGAGATAAGCTAAAACCTTTGCTCTGCGAACAAAATCTCGACTGCGAGGCTATCAAGAACCATGAGTCGCCAAAGTTTGGAAGATCTGCTGCGAACTGTCGGAAACCCGGTGAATCTGCTGCGCAACTCACAGATCGGCGCCTACGTGTATCCGGTCGTGCCGGCCGAGTACTCGAACTGGCGCGATGAACAGCGCGCCTGGCGGCAGAGTTGTGTGCTGTTCGACCAGTCTCACCACATGGTTGAGCAATATGTCGAGGGTCCGGACGCTCTCAAGTTGTTCTCTCACCTGGCGACCAACAGCTTCGCCACGTTCCCGGTCAACCGAGCGAAACAGTTCATCCCATGCACCTACGACGGGTACGTGATTGGCGACGGCATCCTGTTCCATTTGGAACCCAACAAGCTCGCATTCGTTGGCCGCGCGCCCTCGGCGAGCTGGATTCAATTCCACGCCGAGACGGGCGGGTTCGACGTCACGACCGAGAAGGACGATCGGTCACCGTCGCGGACAGGCGGCAAGGCGGTCATCCGCCGCCACTACCGGTACCAGATTCAGGGACCCAATGCGCACAAGGTGATTGAAAAGTTGAACGGCGGCCCGATCCCCGAGATCAAGTTCTTCAACATGGACTTCATCAACATCGCGGGACGAAAGGTCCGTGCCTTGCGACACGGCATGGCCGGTGCACCAGGGCTCGAGGTGTGGGGACCGTGGGCGGAAGGTGAGGAGATCCGAGCGGCGATCATCGAGGCGGGCAAGGATTTCGGGTTGACGCAGGTCGGCAGCCGCGCGTACGCCACCAACACGCTGGAGTCGGGATGGATTCCTTCACCGCTCCCGGCGGTGTATACCGGCGAGAAGCAGAAGGCGTATCGCGAGTGGCTGCCCGCGTCGAGCTATGAAGGCACCGGCTCTCTCGGAGGCAGCTTCGTGTCCTCCAACATCGAGGACTACTACGTGACGTCCTACGAGCTCGGGTACGGGCCGTTCGTCAAGTTCGACCACGACTTCATCGGAAAAGAGGCGCTTCAGAAGATCGCCGACAAGCCGCACCGCAGAAAGGTGACGTTCGCCTGGAACCGGGAGGACGTGACGAAAGCCCTCAGCTCGATGTTCGATCCAGGAGCGGAGCACTACAAATACATCGACCTGCCGTTGTCGAACTACGCCTCGGCGTCGTACGACAAGGTCACGCATGATGGGAAGATCGTCGGCTTCTCAATGTTCAGCGGATACAGTTACAACGAGAAGTCGATGCTCTCGCTGGGCATCGTCGATCCGAGCATCGAGATCGGCGACGAGGTGGTTCTGACCTGGGGCGAAGAAGGCGGAGGCACGAAGAAGACGACGGTCGAGCGGCACAAGGCGATTGAAATCCGCGCGGTCGTCAGTCCTGTTCCCTACTCCGAGGTCGCGCGCAAGACGTACGCCGCAGGCTGGCGCTCAGCCGGCGTCGGGGCGTGACGAAGCAATCCGAATTGACGAGGGACGAGGGACGATTGTCAATTCGTCAATCGTAAATCGTCATTCGTCAATTCCGGACTCATCATCCTCAGTGCTGCGTCGCCGGTTGTGCCGCGCCAATCAGGGCGCTTCGAGGCACATGGCGTCTGACGACGGCGAGCGATAAGAAGACCAGCCCCATCAGAATCGCCCAGCACGTGAAGTACGCAGGTGAGCCGCCCAGACGAAGGGCGTAGTTCCCTACGTACACGGCCAGGACATTGCCAACGCGTCCAAACGCGACCGCCGCGCCGACACCGGTACTGCGGATCTCGGTTGGATAGACGTGCGCGGCCAGCGCGTACATCGTGGTCTGCACCGCGTTCAGCAGCCCTCCGGTAATCAGGAACATCGTCATCAGCGCGAAAGTATCCATCGGGTCGAGCGGGATCCGCGCCATCACCAACGAACAGACGACCGCAATGGCCGACATACCGAGCATCGTCAGGCGCGAGCCCATTCGTTGAATGAGGAGTGCACCGAGTATGGCGCCAGTGACGCCGCCGATGTTGACCATCGTGAGACCACGGCTGGCGGCAGGCTGCGCGAACTTGGCTGCGCTGAGCATCGCAGGTACAAGCTGGATTGCGACGTAGTTGACCATCAGGCAGAAGAAGAACGATCCCCAGAGGCCGATGCTGTCGCGGGCGAACACTGGCGCGAAGAGATCGCTGACTTTGGCGCGCTTGGCCGGAGCACCGGCGGTCACCGTCTCGGTGTAGACGACATCAGGTGGCACGTCATGGCCGATTCGCCGCATCAACCGGGTCAGCTCGGGCCAGCGTTCCTTCCGCTGCGCCAGATATCGAGGCGACTCGGGCAACACCTTCCACAAGACGATGGCCAGGACCAGCGGGATTAGTCCGCCGACGATGAACAGAAAGCGCCAGCCGTACGCGGGGATGATCCGCGCGGCCAACTCCGCGGCGACAAAGCCTCCAAGCGGAATGCACACGATCGTGAAGGTCACAGCGGAGGGACGCTGACGTCGTGGCACGTACTCGGAAGCAAGCGTCGCGGCGTTCGGCATGGCGCCGCCAAGACCGACACCCGACAGCAGGCGCAGAATCAACAGCGTGTCGACGTCGTTGACGAACGCGATGGCGAGCGTGAGCACGGCAAACGTCAGGACGCTGGCCAGCAGCGCCGTTCGCCGACCAAACCGATCGCCCATCACGCCGCCGAGCAGCCCGCCGATCATCATGCCGAAGGGGCCTGAGGCGAGCGCGTTGAGAAAGGCTTCGCGCGGCTGTCCCCATTCCCGGATGAGCGTCGGAATGGTGTTCGGAAGGAGCTGATTGTCGACGCCATCGAGAATGATGGTGAGCGCGGTGCCGAAGACGAGCAGCTTCTGGTAGGTGGTCCAGCGTCCTTCGTCGAGCACTGCACCAACATCGACCGTTTTCATCCCGATCCTCTCTCCTGTGCCCGCGTCGCGACGGGCGGGCGAGTGCGGAGTATACCAGCGCCAGCATATGATCCCGTGCAGACGTGATCGACGCGGCGTGGCTCCTCCTCCAGATTTTCACCGCAGACCTCTTACCCGTTTTTGCTATCGCCGGGGTGGGATTCCTGCTGGCGCGCTTTGCCGCAGTGCAAGTGCGCACCGCATCGAAACTGACCTTCCACGCCCTCGCGCCGGCGCTGGTCTTCAACGTGCTGGTGACGTCGACGGTGAGCGGCGTCCAGTTCTGGCGAATGGTGGGCTTCTACGTGTTGGTCACCGCGTCAGCGGCCCTGATGGCCCGCGCTGCCGCGATTCCGCTTCGTCTCGATCGACGAGCCCTGAGCGCGTTCATGCTCGTCGTCGTGTGCTCGAACAGCGGGAACTATGGGCTGCCGGTGGCGCTGCTCGCGTTTGGTCGTGAGGCGCTGGCGTTTGCGAGTGTGTATTTCGTCTCGAGCGCCATGTTCAGCTATACGGGCGGAGTGCTGCTTGCCGCCAGCGGACGACGGAGCCTTCGATCGGCGCTGATGGGATTGTTCCGAGTTCCTGCGTTCTATGGAGCCATGGCGGCTGCTCTCACCATGAGCCTTGGTCTTCAGGTGCCAGCGCTGGCTCTCCGACCGATCGGTATGTTGAGTGATGCGGCGCTCCCGATGATGATTCTCGTGCTCGGCATGCAACTCGAGCACGCGACCCTACCCGATCGGCCGATGGTGGTGGCGGTCGCCGTCGTCGTCTCGCTGGTGCTCACGCCACTCGCCGCGATCGGGATCGCTCATGCGATCGGTCTCCAGGGCGCGGCACTTCAAGCCGGCGTGCTGCAGTCGTCGATGCCGACGGCCGTCATGACCACAATCCTTGCGCTCGAATTCGACGCACTGCCCGAGTTCGTGACGAGCGTCGTCTGCGTGGCCACGTTGCTCAGCCCGGTGACGGTAACGCTATTGATTGCGTACTTGCAGCGTGGTGTGTAAGGAACGCCGCGATGCCGCAGGCGGCGATCGCGGCGGCTAATGGCACGGCAGTGCCATTCGCGAAGAACCCGACGAGGCCACCCATTGTCGCGCCTAAGACGAACTGGATCGTGCCCAGCAGGGCCGACGCGCTCCCAGCCACGCGCCCATGCGGTGCCATCGCGAGCGCCGTCGTGTTGGGCAGGATGAAGCCGTGGGACGCGATGAAGAAGAAGAGCGGCACGAGGATTCCCACGAAGCCGCCGAATCCGGTCGATGCATAGATGAGCAGGACGACACCGGCTGACAGCGACGCCCGCAGCATGATTCGAAGAATGCGTTCGGGATCGACGCGGCCGGCCAGCCACCGGTTGATCTGCGAAGCAGCGATGATACCGAAGGCGTTGGTGCCGAAGAAGAGACCGAACCGTTCTGGCGGCACGTGGAAGAGCTCGATGAACACGTACGGGGAGCCGGCAATGTAGGCAAGAAGACCCGCGAAGATCAGGGCGCCAGACAGCGCGTATCCCATGTACACACGATCGGCCGCGAGTCGGCCGTACACAGAGAGCACGACACCGATCGACTGCCGCTGGCGTCGCTCGATCGGCAGGCTCTCGTGCAGAAAGAGCGCGACGAGCATCAGCCAGAGCCCCCCATACATCGCGAGCAGCCAGAACACGGCACGCCAGCCGAAGTTGACCAGGAGCTGACCGCCGATGAGAGGCGCGAGAATCGGCGCCAATCCCATCACGAGCATCAAGAGCGATAGCATCCGTACTGAGCCGCGCTGATCGAAGTAATCGCGCACGACGGCCCGCGGGATCACGATCGGCGCACAGCCGCCGAGCGCCTGCAGAAAGCGGAAGGCGATCAGCGTCTGGATGTTTGGCGCCCGAGCACAACCGATCGAGGAGATGAGGAACACGCCCAGCCCGAACAGCAGGGCAGGCTTGCGACCCATGCGGTCCGACATCGGGCCGTAGAGCGCCTGACCGATGGCGATGCCAATGTAATAGGCGGCCAGACTCGCTTGCACCGCCCCGGCGCTCGCGCCGAACTCCCGGGCGATCGTGGGCAGCGACGGCAGGTACATGTCGATGGCCAGCGGGCCGATGGCCGTCAGCGCGCCCAGAATGAGCGCGAGACGACGGTAGGCCTGGCCCTGCGGAGTGATCGAGATCGTGGAACTCAAGACTCAAAACTCAAAACTCAAAACTCAAAAGAACTCAAAAACGGTTTGAGTCTCGCCTCCCGTCAGTGTGAGAGTCACGCGTTTTGCGTTTTCTTGAGTTTTGAGTGTTGAGTGTTGAGTGTTGAGTTACGGCGATAGTGTCCAGAGCGCCCACCCTTCTTCTCGATGAGGCAGATATCGCCGATCACCATCTCTTTGTCCACGGCCTTCACCATGTCGTAGATCGTCAGCGCCGCCACGGAGACCGCCGTCAGTGCCTCCATCTCGACGCCGGTCTTACCGTCGGTGCGCACGTGCGCCTCGATGCGATATCCGCGCTGCGTGGGGGTCAATTCGACACTCACGTGCGTCAACGCGAGGGGGTGACAGAGCGGGATGAGCGCTGCCGTCTGCTTCGCGGCCATGATGCCGGCCAATCGCGCCGTCTGTAGTGGATCGCCCTTCGCCACCGCGCCTCGTCGAATCAGCGCGAGGGCCGCGCGGCTCATTCGGATCTCCCCGCGTGCGACCGCCTCGCGGCTGGTGATCGGCTTCCCGCCGACGTCGACCATACGCGCCTTGCCCGACTCGTCCACATGCGACAACGCGCGCGCGCGACGAGACTTACCCACTAGGCTGATCCCCTTGGGCCAGGTAGAACGACAGACTCTCGAGAGAGACCGTGAGATCGACGCTCTTGAGCTTCACGTCTGCGGGGACCTTCAGCGCTCCCGGCGAAAAGTTGAGGATCGCTTTGACCCCCGCCGCCACGACCTGATCGACGACCGGCTGTGCGTGCGGGGCGGGAACAGCAATCACGGCAATGTCGAGCCGATCGCGCCGGACGACGCGCTTCAGTTCCTTGATGTCGAAGATCGGCACGCCCCCACGGGACTCGTGGCCAATCTTCTCGTTGGCCGTGTCGAACAGTGCGGCGATCTCGAAGCCTTCCTGACGAAACCCCGGATAGTCCGCGAGTGCGAGGCCCAGATTACCGGCACCCATAATCGCCACGCGGAGACGCCGATCGAGGCCCAGAATCTGCCGCAAATGGCGACGGAGCTCTTTGACGTAGTACCCGACGCCCCGCACACCGAATTCTCCGAAGTATGCGAGGTCCTTTCGAATCTGTGCGGCGTTGAGATGAAACTGCTCGGCGAGCGCCTGTGAAGAGATCGTCTGCACACCAGTGGCATCGAGTTCGTTCAGGCACCGCAGGTAGACGGACAACCGATTCGTCGTCAGCTCGGAGACCTGTTCGGGGGTCTGTCTCCGCTTGTTCAAACGATTCACAAGGTTCTAATGCTACCATCTCGCGCCATGGCACACATGCCGTCGCCCCGGCCAAAGCCGCCAGAAACAGCCGCTTTCAGGCCCTATGTCTCGCCGTCGCAGTCC
>Ga0114129_10001086_pt1 | contig 35691 bp, 29 predicted proteins | sample RhiMetdeltSRZDD1_FD_80071 | JGI IMG/M metagenome (GOLD analysis project Ga0114129, IMG submission 80071) | Populus rhizosphere microbial communities from Tennessee, USA - Rhizosphere MetaG P. deltoides SRZDD1 (version 2) (version 2) | ecosystem: Host-associated > Plants > Roots > Rhizosphere >...
CGGCGTCCGAAGCGCGCGAGTTCGGTTGCGGGTGCAGGCCCGTCGGGCCTGTCCCCGCGCCTTCTCTCAGCTTCGCGAGGACTGCCGTGGCCCACGGCGCGTGGACGCGTGCTCCGAACGGGGACAGGATGCACACGCGCCAGTCGCCGACTTCGTCCAGATAGCGCTCGACGACGATCGTGCGGTCGCTCGGAACTTCCCCGGTAGCTTCGCTCTGCTCGTCCAGGTACGCGCGCAGGTTCGCCGCGGCGCGCCGGTCGAGGCCGTGGTCTTTCGCCAGGCGCTCGATCGCCTCGCGTTTCGGCGCCGTCGCCAGGGTTCGCGCGAGCTCGCCGATCGCGCGGCCGAACTCGGGCGGGCGGCCGGGCCGGTCGCCGTGCCAGAACGGCATCTTCCCCGGCTCTCCCGGCGCGGGAGTCACGAGGACGCGGTCGTGCGTGATCTCCTCGATCCGCCAGGACGAGGCGCCGAGAAGAAAGACCTCTCCCGGACGCGACTCGAAGACCATTTCCTCGTCGAGCTCCCCGACGCGCCGGCTCTTCCCCCCCTCGTCGCCCCTGGCCCGGGGGTTCGGGGGACCGGAAGGTCCCCCGCCGTACATGAAGACACCGTAGAGCCCGTGGTCCGGGATCGTTCCGGCGTTGACCACGGCGACGCGCCGCGAGCCCTCGCGACCGCGAACCTTTCCGCCGATGCGGTCCCAGACGATGCGCGGCCGGAGCTCCGCGAACTCGTCGGACGGATAGCGGCCGGAGAGCATGTCGAGCACGCCCTCGAACGAACCCCGCGGCAGCTCGGCGAACGGCGCGGCGCGCCGGACGAGTGCGTAGAGATCTTCGACTCCGATCTCCTCCATCGAGGCGATCGCGACGACCTGCTGCGCGAGGACGTCGAGCGGGTTGCGGGGATAGAACGTTTCTTCGATCTTTCCCTCGCGCATCCGAAGCGTGACCGTGGCGCACGCGAGAAGGTCGCCGCGATACTTCGGAAAGATGACGCCGCGGGAGACAGCGCCGACGGAGTGACTCGCCCGGCCGATCCTCTGCATGCCCGACGCGACCGACGGCGGCGCCTCGATCTGGACGACGAGGTCCACCGCTCCCATGTCGATCCCGAGCTCGAGGGAAGACGTCGCGACGATCGCGGGAAGCTCGCCCCGCTTCAGCCGGTCCTCGATCTCGAGCCGCTTCTCGCGGGCGACCGAGCCGTGGTGCGCGAGCGCGATCTCCTCTCCCGCGGTCTCGTTCAGCGCGGAAGCCAGCCGCTCCGCGAGCCTCCGACTGTTGACGAAGATCATCGTCGAGCGGTGCGCGCGGACGAGCTCGACCAACCGCGGATGGATCGAGGGCCAGATCGAGCGGCGCGCAGGCGGACCGGCAGCGGGTCCGCTCGGGATTTCCAGGACCTCGGGGAGACGCGCCATGTCCTCGACCGGAACCTCGACCGTGACGTCGAACGCCTTGCGGCTGCCTGCATCGACGATCTCGACCGGCCGCGGTTTCCACCCGCCGCGGCGACCCGACGGCTCGCCTCCGCCCAGGAGCCGCCCGACCTCCTCAAGCGGGCGTTGCGTCGCCGAAAGCCCGATGCGCTGCAGAGGGCGGCTCGAAGAGCGCAGGATTTCCAGCCGCTCGAGGGAGAGAAAGAGGTGCGCGCCGCGTTTCGAAGAGACGACCGAGTGGATCTCGTCGACGATGACGGTGTCGACCGAGCGCAGAACATCGCGGGCCGCCGAGGTCAGGAGCAGGTAGAGCGATTCGGGCGTCGTGATCAGGATGTCCGGCGGCATGCGCGACATCCGCGCGCGCTCCGCCGAGGGGGTGTCGCCGGATCGGATGGCGAGCGTCGGAACGCGGAACGCCTCGCCCGCGGCGCCCGCGGCCGCGGCGATGCCCGCGATCGGCGCGCGCAGGTTCCGCTCGACGTCCACCGCGAGCGCTTTCAGCGGCGAGACGTAAAGGACGCGGCACCGCTCCTTCTTCGGAGGCTCGGGCGAGAACATCAGACGGTCGAGCGCGGCGAGGAAGGCGGCGAGGGTCTTGCCCGAGCCGGTCGGCGCGAGGAGAAGCGTCGAGCGCCCATCTCGAATCGGGGGCCAACCCTTCGCCTGCGCCGCCGTGGGCGCCGCGAAAGACGCCTGGAACCATCGCCGAACCGCGGGATGGAAGAGGTCGAGAGGGCCGGGCTTCCGCGTCACCGGCGCATTCTAGAGCCCCCCTTCGAGACGAAACGGCGACGGAGACCCGTCAGCGCGGCTGGTTGGGCGGGTCGTCCCACATGAGGTGAGAGATGAGCCACGACCCGTTGGGTTGGCGGCAAAGGAGCATCAACTGCGTGCCGGCGTTCGAGAAAGACTTTGCCTCCGGTCCCTTTCCGGAAACCCAACTCACGCGGGAGCGGCCCCGGACGTAGGCGAGATCGCCCGACCCGCCCACTTCGTCGATGGGCTGGCTGAATTCCGTCACGGTCGTCGGGGGGCTGTCGGCGGGCCACCAGAAACGGCGAATCGCCGGATCGCCCACGACCGGCGCCAGCCCGTGGTGCGGGAGCAGAACCGCATCTTTCGTGAAGAGGCGCATGACCGCTTCCGCGTCGTTGGCGAGCCACGCCAGGCGAAATGCCTCGACGACGGCCCGGGCCTTCCCACTATCCGCCGTCGTGAGGTTGGGCGACTTCTCGCCGGCGAAGAGAGGTCGCGCGAGTCCGGTCAGCAGAAACAGCGCGAGAGTCCGCGAAAGCCCGGCCCACGTCTTCATTTCTTTTCTCCTTCCCCTCCCGGTTTCGAGGTGACCCGGAGATTCTTCACTTCCGCGCCGGGAGGCCGCTCGAGATGATGAACACCCGGCCGGAGTGAAAGCCGTGGATGCCGCTCCACGCCGAGGTAACGAGGAAGTCCAGCGTTCCGTCGCTGTCGACGTCTCCCAGACCGACCGCATCGAACCCGAACGTATCGCCCGGGATGCGGCACGTATAGGTCTTCAGGAGCCGACCGTCCTTGCCGGAGTAGAGATACGCCCGCCCGGCGGAGATGGCCACACCCGCGTACTGCCAGGAACCGATGATCAGGTCTGCGTGCCCATCGCGATCAACGTCCCCCGCGGCGGCCGGCCCGATACCGAACCCTTCTCCGGCGGTTTCGCCGGTCAGCGTCAACAGCCGCCGGCCGTCTTTCCCGGAGTGAACGTAGATGCGGCCGGTCGAAGCGCCCTTCGCATCGTTGCTCCAGTCGGAGGCGTAGACGTCGGGGATTCCGTCGCCGTCGACGTCTCCCACCACCGATACGAACATCGCGCCGAGCGCGCTGCCCGTCTCGTCGGATTCGATGACGAACTTCGGCCGCTTCGACAGTTCGCCATAGACGTAGGTCCGTCCCGTTCTCCTCGGACCGGCGCCGGGGGCGCCCACGATCAGGAAGATGTGGTCATGGTCCGCGGAACCGGCGACGGTGCTGCCGAAAGCGTCTCCGGCGCGTTCGCCGGTCAGGGTCAGCAGCCGGTGTCCGTCCTGGCCGGAGTAGACGTAAGCCCGCCCCGCCTTCTTGCCGGCTGCGCCGTTTGCCGGTGCGCCGACGATGACATCGGCGTAACCGTCCCGATCGACATCCCCCGCACCGGAGACATGCCGGCCGAAGTCGTCGCCTTTGTGCTCCGCCGCCAGCGTCCGCAATAACCGGCCATCCTTCCCCGAGTAGACGTACGCTCTTCCGCCTCCCGGCGCACCCGCAATGACGTCCGGGACACCATCGTGGTCGACGTCTCCCGCGCCCTCGACGCCGGTGCCGAGCTGGTCCCCGGGGCGTCCGTCCGCCGTCCAGAGAAGCCGGCCACTCCCCGTCGAGTAGACGTAGATCCGGCCGGCTTCGGGGCCGCCTTTGTTGCTCGTCGGCGCGGATGTGACGACGTCGTTGATCCCGTCGCCGTCGACGTCTCCGATGTTCCGCGCGATCCAGCCAAACTGGTCGTTCCTGGCCTCGCCGTCCCACTCGCGCAACACCTTCACCGGCTCGACGAACGGGTTCGCAAAATCTTCCGGCTTCGGCAACAACCCGGCGAACCGAGGATCCTGGCGCAATCCCTCGAGGTTCGGGTCGACCTCGATGATGGTCATGTCGGCTCTGTGAGTGGCCTTGACCTTGGTCAGCCACACGAAAGCCTGGTCCTTGTCCCCCCTGGCCGCGAGAACCGCGGCGAGGCCGTACATCGCCTTCGGCGAGCCGGCGTCGATCTCGAGCGACTTCCGGAAGGCGGCCTCCGCCGGGCCGAATTGCTTCGTCCGCGATCTCGCGACACCGAGCAGCCTCCACGCTTCCGGGTTTCCGGGCTCGCGTTCGGTCAGCGCCTTCAGGATTTTCTCGGCGCCGGCCGCGTCCCCCGCTTGAAACCGTTTCTCCGCTTCCCGAACGCCTGGAGGCGGAACCGGCTGTTGCTTCGGCGTCGCCCGACCGGCCGCCGCGGCGGCGAGTGTCGCCGCGCAAAGAAGAGAGAGCCCTCCTCGAACCCGAAGTTTGAGCATCGATTCTTCCCCCAGCCGGCGCGACGATATGGACCGGCGTGCCCGGCCCGCTATCAGGATCTTGCGGGGCGCCGATCGCGGAGGATCGTGGAGGGAGTCAGGCCGAATTCGCGGCGGAAGGCGGCCGTGAAGTGGCTGTGGCTCGAAAAGCCTAGGTCCAGCGCGATCCCGGTCAGATCGCCGGATCTGCGTGAGAGCTGCTCGAGAGCCGCGGCGAAGCGGAGTCGGTTGCGGAACCGGTGCAGCGTCGTTCCAGTCTCCTTCCGGAAAGTCCTGCAAAGTCGGTAGATGGACACACCCAGATCGGTCGCGATCTCGTCGAGAGGCAGGCGGCGCCGGAAGGAGCGTCCCATGATCTGCTTCGCCTCCTCCGCCAGATCGCGATCGAACCGACGCACCAGCACCGCTTTCTGCCCGGCGGACTCGCCCCCGGGACGGCGATACGCCGCCTTCAAGATTCGTCCGAGAACGCCGACCATTTCTTCTTCGACGTCCATCGGATCCGGACTCTGCTCCGCCGCGAGCGCCTCGACCACGCGCCGCTGGCGCAGATAAGACTCCGGATCGCTCGGGCCACGGGAGAACGCAAAAGGCGCATCTCTGCGGTCCGATGCCGCCGGATCGAGCTCGCGGAGGGCGTCCCGAAGCACCTCCGGCCCGAAGGCGAACCACTCGCACCGATCCGGAAGGTTGTGCACGCTCTCCCGCCGATAGATCTGTTCACGGTTGTAATACGTGACGAGGTCCGGACCGGCGATGAAACTGTCTTTTCCCGCGTGCGTGATCCGGACGAGAGTTCGCGGGAAAACGACGACGTGCCTCTGGATCGGGCCGGAATCGCAAAATCGACGGTTCCCCGGCCACACCCGGAATTTCCCGATTCTCACGACCGGGCTGCGAAAAAGAATCGTGTCGAGCGGATCGTCGCTCTTTGCCGAAAGCTCCCTCACATCCGGGAGGTACGGTTCGCGCTGGAGAGGGTTGCGGACGCCGGTTATCGCAGCAGTCGCGACACCAGCAGCACGACCACGACGACCGGGATCGCGAGCATCAGGACGAACGCCAGGATCACACCCGCGACGAACAGGGAATCGACGGTGCGGCTGCGCTCTTGCCGGAGAGCTTCGCGATAGATCTGGACGTTCTTGATGTTCGCTTGCCACGCGGCGTCGAAGACGTCTCCCAGGAGCGGCACGGTGCCGACGACCGCATCGATCGCGACGTTCGCGACCATACGCGCGATCGCGGAGCGAGGAAGTCGCGCGCGGACCGCGGAAAGAACGATCGCCGCGGAAACGAGAGCGCCGATGACGTCGCCCAGCCCCGGCAGGAGCCCGATGATCGGATCCAGGCCGATCCTGCGCCCGCCGCCGATCGGGATCGACCGGTCCATGACCCACGCGAGCTTCTCGACCCACGGATCGGGCGCGCCTCGCGGCACGACCTCCGGGTCGAGCGGGCGCGGTTTGGCGGGAAGTCGCTCGGGGGCCACCGGACCCCTACGGGATTCGTCGGATGTCGCGCAGGTTGTTGTTTTCGATGAAGAGCTGGACGTGCATTCCCTCGGTGAACCGGATGTACTGCTGGTGGCTGACCGGGAAGCGATAGTGGGCGGTGGCGTCGCCTTCCCTGGCCTCGAAAACCAGGTAGTAGTTGCCCGAGCCGGCGTAGCTCGCTCCGCCCGAGCCCGGCGGGTCGTATTGGCGTTCGACGACGGTCGCCTCGAGCGACTTGTAGCCCAGGTTCGGGTCGCGCTTCGAGCTCGCGCACCCGGCGCAGAGGGCCAGCGCGAGGGCGACGCCCGCGATTCTGACCGTCGATCGGTTGCTCACTTCTTTTCCGCGATGCGCTCGATCTCTTCGCGGGCGCGGTCGACGATCGCGCGGATCGACCGGAGCACTTCGACCGACAGAACGCGCCCTCCCTTGAACGCTGTCTTCCCGAGAGCGGCAAACGACTGACCGAGCTCGCGCATCTCGTCGATCAACGAGCGTTCGGTGTCGCCTCTTCCCGGTTGTTCGTCCATTGCCCTCCTCCTTCCGTTCCTGCCGCGTGCAAAAGCCCTACCGAACCCTCACGCCGTTCTTGATCACGAGGTCCGGCCTCTGGAGCAGCTCGACGTTCGTCAGGACGTCCCCGCGGACCGCGACGATGTCCGCGTACCTTCCCGGCGCGAGCGTGCCGATGTCCTTTTCCTTCTTCAGGAAGACCGCCGGCCACCGGGTCGCGCCGGCGATCGCCTGCATGGGCGTCATGCCGAGCTTGACCCAGGTCGCAAGCTCGCGCCACGTCGAGTCGGTGTGGAAGTTTCCCGGGATGCCGGAGTCCGTCCCGACCATCAGCGTCACGCCGGTCTCGCGGAGCTGCCGGAACTTGTTCGCGAGCGTCGGGATGCGCCGCCGCACGAGCGCGAAGTACGGAAGCCCGGTGATGTTCTCGAGTGACTTGCGAATGTCCGCCACGATGTCGGGCGCGAGCCCTTCCTGCCACCGCGGATCGTTCAATCGCTCGGGAAAGACGTCGGCGGTGTACTCGGAGAGAAAGAGTCCTTCGATCGTGGGGCACCAGAAGAGCGTCTGGTTGCGCTTCCGGATGCCCTGGAGGATGTCTTCCGGGTAGCCCGGTTCGGTGGCGAGCCCGGTGTGCTCGAAGCTGTCCACGCCGTACTTCAGACCGAGGCGGATCTCCTCCTCGCGATGGGCGTGCGCGACGACCGGCTTGCCCCCCTTGTGCGCCGTCTCGACGACCGCCTTCACCTCTTCCTCGGTCATCTGGTCCTGGTCGATCAACTTGACGACGTCCACGCCCGCGTCGATCACTTTCTGGACTTTCGCCCGCGCGTCAGCCGCGCCCGTCACGCCCCATCGGAACTCTTTCTCGTACTCGAAATAAGGCTTGTGCTGGATGAAGGGACCGGAGACGAAGAGCCGCGGGCCGGGGATCTCTCCCTTCTCGATCCGCTGTTTGACGAACAGGATGTCCTCGAGCGGGGCGCCCAGGTCGCGCGCGAACGTGACGCCGCTCGTCACGAGCTGCCGCGCCGCCGCCGGCATGATCTCGTCGCGGAAGCGCGGCCGGTACGTCTTGTCCCAGTGCTCGTAGTCCCCGTGGCCGAGGATCATCAGGTGGACGTGCATGTCCGCCAGGCCCGGCAGAAGGGTCATCCCGCGTGTGTCGATCGTCGTCACGCCGTCGGGGATCCGGATCGCGGCCCGCGGCCCCAGAGCCGCGATGCGCTCTCCCGCAATCAGGATCACGGCGTCTTCGATCGGCCGCCCCTCGTATCCGTCGACGATCCGGCCGCCGACGAGCGCGAGAGTGACTTTCGCCGCGGGAGGCTCCGCCGCCGGGAGCGCCGCGGCCCCGCACGCGAGAAGGAACAGAAACGCCGGAACGCGACGCCGCATCGTTGACCTCCTCAAGCCGGTCATCCCGAGGTCCGGAGGACCGAGGGATCCCTCGCTTCGCACCAGAAAGAGAACCGCTATGGTAGTCCTCCCGAAATGAGCCGGCACATCGAGGTCCTGCCCTCGGGCGAGCTCTCCGTCCTCCGGCGGGCTTCGCTCGTCGAGCGCGTGAGCTGGGCGCTGTACGACTTCTCCAACACGATTTTCTCGATGAACATCGCGACGCTCTACTTCCCGGTATGGATCGTCGCGGAGCGGGGCGCGTCCGCCACGGCGTGGTCGCTCGCGACGAGCGCCTCTTCGGCGGTCGTGCTCTTCGCGGCGCCCTACTTCGGCGCGCGCTCGGACGTCTCGCGCCGCCGCAAGCCCTGGGTCGTCGGACTGACTCTCGCCTGCGTGGGCGCGACGGCGCTCCTCGACCCGATCTCCCGGGCGTCTCTTCCGCCGGCCGCGGGAGTCGTGATTCTCCTCGCGACGTTCACCCTCGCCGACATCGCCTACCAGCTCGCACTCCCCTTCTACAACGCGATGATGCCGGAGCTCGTCCCACCCGCGGAGCACGGGCGCCTTTCCGGTTTCGGCACCGCGCTCGGCTACGTCGGCTCGTTTGCGGGAGTGCTCCTCGTCGCGCCGTTCGTCTCCGGTAAGTGGGGTTTCGGCGTTCCGTCCGGCCGGCAGGCCGCGTTCCTCCCGACGGCCGCGCTCTTCCTCCTCTTTTCGCTTCCGCTCTTTCTCTTCTGCCGGGACCACGTCCCGCGGCCGCGGTCGGAACGGCCCGCCGTGCGGTTCCGGGAGATCGTCGCGAAGATCGCCGAGGCTTTCCGTGAGACGAGGAAATACCCGGGGCTGCGCCGGTTTCTCTTCGCGTCGTACCTCTACCAGGACGCGCTCGGAACCGCGATCGCGTTCATGGCGATCTACGCGGTGAGAGTCCTCGGCCTCGCGAAGGGAGAGGAAGCGCGGCTCTTCGCCGCGCTCACCGTCCCGGCGATCATTGGCTCGTTTCTGGCCGGGCTCGTGAGCGACCGGATAGGGCCGCGACGCACGCTGGCGTTCGTTCTCTGGGGCTGGGTGGCCGGCCTCGCCGCGATCGCACTCGCGCCGACGCTCTCGGCGTTCTGGGTCGGAGGCGCGCTGCTCGGCTTCGTCTTCGGCGGAATCTGGTCGGTCGAGCGGCCTCTGTTGTTGACGCTGGTGCCCGACGCCGAAGCGGGAAGGTTCTTCGGTCTCCTGGTTCTCTCCGCGCGTGCCGCCGCGATCGCCGGACCGCTCGTCTGGGCGCTCGTCGCCGATCATCTCTTCCGCTCCTTCGGAGTGGGCGTGGCTTACCGCGTCGCGGTCGCGTCTCTCATCCTCTTCATGCTCGGCGCGATCCTGCTCCTTCGCGGAGTTCCGGACCTTCAAGGTAGATTTGCGGCTTCCGGGGTTCCGGAGACGGAATGAACGAGAATTTGATCGCCCGCGTGGCGCTGGTGGGCCTGGGACCGATCGGCCTCGAGGTCGCGCGCGCCGTGCTGGAGCGGCCGGGAATCGAGGTCCTCGGCGCGGCGGACCCGGCTCCCGACAAGGCCGGAAAGGATCTCCGGGAGCTCGTACGGTCGGAGGGGGACGACGGACCGCTTCCGATCGCGCCGTCCGCCCGCGAGCTCTACGACCGATCCGCCTCCACGCGGGAGAAGCGCGACGTCGTCCTCCTCTGCACGGGATCGCGCCTCGTTTCGGTCGCGCCGCAGATCGAGGAGGCGGCCGCCGCGGGCTTCCACGTCGTTTCGACGTGCGAGGAGCTCTCGTTCCCGGACCTCCATCATGCCGCCCTCGCCCGCTCGCTGGACGCGAAGGCGAAGGAGCGCGGCGTCGCGGTGCTGGGCACGGGCGTCAACCCGGGGCTCGTGATGGATCGGCTCGCGCTCGCGGTCGCGGGCGCTTGCGTCAAAGTCGAGAAATTGAAAGTCACCCGCGTGGTCGACGCCGCCAAGCGCCGAGGCCCGCTCCGCGCGAAGGTCGGAGCAGGCCTGTCGAAGGAGGAGTTCGAGAGTGGGGTGGCTGCCCGAAAGCTCGGCCACGTCGGCCTGTCGGAGTCCGCGGCGATGGTCGCGCTCGGGCTGGGACTGCCGATCGACGAGATCTCCGAGACGATCGAGCCGGTCCTCGCTCTCCGCGAGACGGAAGGCGTCGCGGCAGGGCGGGTTCTCGGGCTCCATCAGGTCGCGCGGGTCCGCGCGGGCGGAGAGATCCAGGTCGAGCTGGACCTGACGATGGCCGTCGGGGTTCCGGAGGCCTTCGATCGCATCGAGATCCAGGGAGATCCTCCGGTCAACCTCCGGGTGACCGGCGGTTTCCACGGCGACCGCGCCACGGTGGGATGCGTCGTCAACGCGATCCCGTTCATCGTGGCGGCGCCGCCCGGAGTGCAGACCGTCGTGACGCTGCCGCTGTTCGGTCTCCGGCCGCAGCGGTAAGCCCGAATCGACATTGGCGACAGACGAGCTGCTCGCGCCGTTTCTCGAAACCCGGCCGGAAGGCCTCTACTGCCCCGCTTTCGACGCGGCGATCGACCCGCCGGCCGCCGCCGCCCGGGCAATCGTGTCCCACGCGCACAGCGACCACGCCGCGCCGGGCCATGAAGAGGTCTGGGCGACGCCCGAGACGATCGCGCTGTACCGCCGGCGGAACCCGGACTGGACCGGGAGAGCGCGTGAAATCCGATACGGCGAGCGCCTCGAGCGGCACGGGGTCACGCTCGAGCTCCATCCGGCCGGTCACATCCTCGGGTCCGCGCAGATTTTTTTCGAGCGCGAGGGTCGATCGCTCCTCTTCACCGGCGACTTCAAACGCCGCCTTTCGCGCACCGCGGTCCCTGCCGCGGCGCCGCAAGCGGAGATTCTCGTGACCGAGACGACGTTCGGCCTTCCGGTGTTCCGCTTTCCACCGCGCGAGGAAATCGAAGCACGCCTCGTCGCTGCCTGCCGCCGCGCGTTCGAGGAAGAGAAGACGCCGATCCTCCTCGCGTACGGGCTCGGAAAGTCCCAGGAGATCGCGCTCTCCCTCGCGCAAGCCGGGATCCCGACGGTCCTTCACGGCGCGGCCTGGAAGCTGCTGCCCGAGTTCGAAGCGGCCGGGCACTCTTTCCCCCTGTCGCGCGCGTACGAGTCCGGACCCGCGAAGCCGGGAGAGGCACTCGTCGTGCCGCCGAACTGCGCGCGCACGCCGGTGGTCCGCAACGTGAAGCGGCGGCGCATCGTCTACCTGTCCGGCTGGGCGACGCGCGAGGCGTCCCGCGCGGACTTCGACGCCGACGTCCTCCTCCCGATGTCCGACCACGCTGATTTCCCCGAGCTCCTCCAGCACGTCTCGGACGTGGCGCCGCGGAGGGTCGTCACGCTGCACGGCTACGCGCGCGATTTCGCCCGCATCCTGGCGACGCGCGGAACTCCGGCGGAGCCGCTCCCCTCGGGAACGGAACGCCCCGCGCGGGAAGACGCCGAAGAACAGGAAGAGACGTGACCGAATACCGCCTGCTCGCGGAGACGCTCGATTCTGTCGCGAACGAGCGGGGCAAGCTCGCGAAGATCGAGCGGCTGGCGGAGACGCTCGGCCGCCTGACCGGCGAGGAGCTGGCGGTCGCGGCGCGGCTCCTCTCCGGAAGCCCTTTCGCGGAGTGGGAGCAGGCCGTCACGTCCGTCGGCTGGGTCACGATCGCGAAGGCCGCGGCGGAGGTCACCGGTTGGGACCTGGAGACGATCGGCGCCTGTGCCACCGCGATCGGTGATCTCGGCGAAGCTGTCGGACTGCTCCGGACCGACGCGCCCCCGGAGGCGTCGGGGCCGACCGTGCTCGAGGTCGACGCGTGGCTGCGCGATCTCGCAAAGGAGCGCAAAGCCGCCGGCAAGCAGGCTGCTCTCGCCGGGATGCTGCGACGCTCGTCGCCGGTCGAGGGAAAGTATCTCGTCAAGACTCTCTCCGGCGGACTGCGGATCGGAGCGGACGTCACCACGATCGAGGAGGCGATCGCGCAGGCGTTCGGAGCGGATCGCGAGGCGGTCGCGCGGGCGCGCAGAGATTGCGGCGACATCGGAGAGACCGCCGTCGCGGCGCGCGAGGGACGGCTCGCGGAGATCCGGTTCCGCCTCTTTCACCCGATCGGCTTCATGCTCGCGACCCCGATCGAGGTCGCGGAGGAGGTCGCCTCCGAGCTCCCCCTCTTCGCGGTCGAGGACAAGTACGACGGCATCCGCGCGCACGCGCACAAGTCAGACGGCCGCGTCGCGCTCTTCTCGCGCACGCTCGACGACGTGACCTCGCAGTTCCCGGAGATCGCCTCGGCGCTTGTGACCCTTCCCGGCTCTTTTCTCCTCGACGGAGAGGTGCTCGCCTGGCGCGACGGCCGACCCGACTCCTTTTTCCGCCTCCAGCGGCGGCTCGGCCGCAAGGCTCCGGAGCCCGAGGTCCTCGCGGAGATTCCGGTGGCGTTCATGGCGTACGACTGTCTCGCGCGGGAGGGGCATCCGCTCTTCGAGGAAGCATGGACCGAGCGCCGCCGCGAGCTCGAGGCGATCTCGCCGGACGGCGCTTTGCGCGTGTCGCCCGTCTTCCGCGTGGAGACACCGGCCGAGCTCGACCGGCTTTTCGACGAAGCCCGCGAGCGCGGCAACGAAGGGCTGATGTTGAAGCGCGTCGACTCGACGTACCAGGCGGGCAAGCGGGGCCGCGCGTGGCGCAAGTACAAGAAGGCGCTCGCAACGCTGGACGTCGTCGTCACGGCGGTCCAGCAGGGAAACGGAAAGCGCGCCGGGATGCTCTCGGACTACACGTTCGCGGTCAAGGACGGCGATCGGTTCGTCAACATCGGCAAGGCGTACTCGGGGCTGACGGACGAGGAGATCCGGCGCATGGGAACCGTTTTCCGGAAGATCACCGTCGGGAGGTACGGTCCGGTTCGAGCCGTCGAGCCGCAGGTCGTCCTCGAGGTCTCGTTCGACTCGATCCAGAAGAGCACCCGCCACAAGTCCGGGTTCGCACTGCGCTTTCCGCGGATCGTCCGGCTGCGGCCGGACAAGACGGCGGCCGAGGCGGACACGCTCGAGACGGTGGCGGAGAGGTACGCGAAGATCGCGGGACAATGACTCTTTTGCCCCAAAAAAGGCGGCCCCGACTCAAATGGTCGGGGCCGGGAAGGAAGGTATCGCGTGCTGACCGTAAAAACACGGCCTTCCAGAAAAACATTTCCAGGTGTAACTAACTGAAGGGTAACTACTTGCTCGGCTGCCCGACGATCTCGTACCGGGCCGGCGGCAGCGTCTCGTCGGTGACGAGCTCGACCTTGACGCCAAGAGCCTGCTCGACGTCGCTCAGGAGCTCCGGCTCGTCCTCGGCGAGAAACCGGGCGAGCGACGGGCGGACCCCCACCCGCACGGTCTCGCCCGAGACGAAGAGGACCGGCGGGGCGAGGAGGGAGCGGCGCAGCTCCAGGGCGACGGTCAGGTCCGTCTTGACGCGTCCACTGCCGTTGCAGTCGGGGCACGAGCGGGTCAGGAGCTTCTCGAGGTTGCCCCGCGAGCGCTGCCGCGTGATCTCGATCAGTCCGAACTCGGATACCGGCAGCATCCGAAAACGCGCGCGGTCCCTCGCGAGCTCGGCCTCGAACCTCTCGAACACCTCCTGGCGATGTTCGGGGTCGAGCATGTCGATGAAGTCGACCACAAGGAGACCACCGAGGTCCCGCAGCCGGATCTGCCGCGCGACCTCGGGAACCGCCTCCAGGTTCGTCGAGAACACCGTCTCCTCGAGGTCTTCCTTGCCGACGTACTTGCCGGTGTTGATGTCGATCGCAACGAGGGCTTCGGTCTGGTGGATGACGATCGATCCTCCGGAGGAGAGCGGCACGCGGCTTCTCAAGGCGCTCTCGATCTCCGCCTCGACGCCGTAGGCCTGGAAGATCGGAGCGTCGCCCCGGTAGAGCTCGAGCCGGTAGGCGAGCGGCGGAGCGACGGCGGTCAAGAACTCCGACAGGCGCGAATGCGTCTCTTCGTCGTCGACGCGGATGGCTTCGAAGTCGCCCGTGACGAGGTCGCGAACCGAGCGCAGCGCGAGATCGAGCTCCCGGTGAAGCACTGCGGGCGCCGACGAGCTGTCCGCTTTTCGGAAGATCCGCTCGGCGAGCTCGGTCAGGTAACGACGGTCGGCTTCGAACTCCGCGATCGAGCTCCCCTGCGCGACGGTCCGCGCGATGAACCCGCCTTCGGCCGGCAGCGACCCCAGGATCTGCCGGAGCCGCTCGCGCTCCTCCTCGTCGGTGATCCGCCGGGAAATTCCGATCTCGCGGACCCCGGGGAGGTAGACGAGCGTGCGTCCGGGCAGCGACAGGTTTGCCGTGACGCGCGGGCCCTTTCCCGCGAGAGCGTCCTTCGTCACCTGAACGACGAACTCCTGCCCTTCCTTGACGAGGTCGTCGATTCGCGGGCGGTCGGCGCGGTCGACGCTCGCCTCCGCCGCTTCTCCGTTTCCGTTCGGGTCGATCGAGGGAGGGAGTACGTCCTCGACGTACAGGAACGCATCCCGCTCGAGACCGATCGAGACGAAGGCCGCCTCCATGCCGGGCAGGACCCGCTGGACCCGGCCGAGATACACGTTGCCGACGAGCCCCTGCCGCGACCGTCGCTCGTGCAGGACCTCGACCGCACGCCCGTCCTCGAGGAGAGCGACCCGAGTTTCGGGCGGCGTGGCGTTGACGAGGAGCTCTTTCCTCACGGGATTGCCGAACGGGCGATCGGCCGTGCCGTCAAGCGTTGGCGAATCGGCGGTACTCGACCGCGAGGATGAGACCGATCCCGAGAAAGGAGGTCGCGACGGAGGAGCCGCCGTAGGACACGAGCGGCAGTGGAATTCCGGTCGTCGGAAGGAGGCCGATCATCATCGACGCGTTCACGACGACCGAAAAGAACAGCATCGAAGAGATCGCGAGGATCAGGAAGACGCCCCCCCGGTCGCGGGCCACCCGGGCGAGCGACATCGCGCGCAGCAACAATCCGGCGAAAAGCGCGAGCACCAGACAGACCCCGAGGAATCCCCACTCTTCCGCGATCACCGCGAGGATGAAATCCGTATGCTGCACCGGAAGGAACCGAAGCTGGCTCTGCGTGCCGGAGCGAAACCCCTTTCCGCTGAACCCGCCGGAGCCGACCGCGATCTTCGACTGGCGCACCTGGTACCCGGAGCCGAGCACGTCCGAGTCCGGGTTCAGGAACGTGCCGATCCGCTGCTTCTGGTAGTCCGCGAGGACGAACCAGCCGATCCCGGCGAGAAGCGCGACCCCCACGATCAGTGCGATCCAGGCCCGACCGGGAAGCCCGCCGAAGAAGAGCGCCATGCCGAGTAGCGGAAGGAACGTCGCGGCGAGCCCCGCGTCGGGCTGCAGGAAAACGAGCAGGAACGGGACCGCGACGATCGTCCCGATCTTCGCGACCGTCGCCAGCTTCATCCGCGCCTCGTCCGAGTTCTCGAAGAGATAGGCGAGGAGCAGTGCGGTCGCGACCTTGGTGAGCTCGGCCGGCTGGAACTGGAAGCTCCCGATCCGAATCCAGGACTTCACGTTCGCGATCCTCTGCCCGAACAAGAGGAGGTAGACGAGAGGAACCAGCGTCACGCAATAGATGACGAACGAGAACTTCAACAACACCCGGTAATCGAAGAGGATCGCAGCGACCATGGCGCCCAGTCCGACGAGGACCCAGATGCCCTGCCGGGTGGCGAGCCCGGAGAAGCGTCCACTCTCTGTCGTCGAGGAGACGAACAGGATTCCGAGGACCGCGAGGGAGATGCCGCACGCGAGCACGATCAGGTCCAGCCGGCGCGGAACCGGAAAGACGCCGCGGATCATGGAGAGACCACTTTCGGCGCGAGCGGCGACGCGGGCGAAGACGCCTCCTGGAACCCGGGCTCGCCGGGGCGGGGCGCGAGCGGCACTCCGAAGTAACGGGCGAGGAGGCGACGCGCGATCGGCGCCGCGGCGGCTCCGCCGTGGCCGCCGTGCTCGACGAAGACGACCACGACGATCTTCGGATCATCGATCGGCGCGAAGGCCGTGAACCAGGCGTGGTCCTCGAGCAAGTGGCGGTCGACGCCCGCGCGCGCCACCGAATCCCGCCCGGCGACCTGCACTGTTCCCGTCTTGCCTCCCGCCTCGATTCCGGGAATCCGCGAGCCGAAAGCGGTTCCGCCCGGCTCGTTGACGACCGCCCACATTCCGTTTTTCACGATCGAGAGCCGAGTTGGATCGATCGCGAGCGTTTTCCGGGGCGGCGAGTCGTAGCGCAGACGGACTCCCGTCTTCGGATCCTGGGAGGCGAGGAAGAGGTGCGGCGTCGGCAGGCGGCCGCCTTCGATCAGGCCGGAGACCGCTCGCGCCACCTGGAGCGGCGTGACGAGCACCGGACCCTGTCCGATCGAGACCGAGATCGTCTCGCTCGGATACCAGCGCGCGCCGCGCTTGGTCCGCGCCCACTCCTCCGACGGGACGAGGCCCGGCTTCTCGTGGGCGAGATCGAGGCCAGTCGGCTCGCCGAAGCCGAAGGAATGAGCGATTTCCGAGATCCGATCGACCCCGAGGCGGTGCCCGAGGTTGTAGAAGTAGACGTCGCACGACACCTTGATCGCGTTCCGCAGATCCACCCAGCCGTGTCCGCCCTTGCGGTGGCAGCGAAACGTGCGCCCGTAGAACGTGGCATAGCCGGGACAGAAGACCCGCGCGTTCGGGTCGACCTCGTTCAACGCGAGCGCCCCGTAAGCCAGGAAGATCTTGAAGACCGATCCGGGCGAGTACATGTTCTGGATCGCGCGGTTCTGGAGAGGCCGGTTTTCGTCGTTCAAGAGGCCCGACCACTCCTCGGCCGTGACCCGCCTCGTGAACCAGTTCGGGTCGTAGGAGGGCGAGGACACGAGCGCCAGGATCTCGCCGGTCCTCGGATCGAGCGCGACGGCGGATCCGACCTTGTCGGCGAACGACTCTTCCGCGAGCTCCTGCAGGTCCCGGTCGAGCGTCAAGAAAAGGTTCTGGCCGGGCCGTGACTCGATCCGGCTCTCCTCGGCGATCTCCCGCGCGTGCGAATCGACGATCACCCGCCGCTCGCCGTTCGTCCCGCTCAGGAGCTTTTCGTAGGAGCTCTCGATCCCCTTCTGCCCCATCCAGTCTCCGAGCCGGTATTCGTTCGCGGAAGCGCGAATCTGGTCGGGCGTCGCTTCCGCCAGGTAGCCGAGAACGTGCGCGGCGGAGCCGCCGCGTTTGTAAAGACGCCGCTGCGAAATCGTGATCGCGAACTCGGGATGCTCCGGCGCGCGGGCTTCCACCTCCGCGACCTCTTCCAAGGTCAGGTTTTCGGCGATCGGGATCGGCACGAACTCGGGATACCGGCGGCCCCGGGCGAGACGGGCGCGGACCTGGTCCGCGGGCAGACCGAGAAGATGCACGGCAAACTCGACCGAGGACTCGAGGTCCTTCGATTCGCGGCGATAGAGCTGCAGCGAGTAAGCGGGCTCGTTCTCGACGAGCACGGATCCGTTGCGGTCGAGCACGTAACCGCGGGGGGCGGTCAGCTTGACCGAGCGAATCCGGTTGTTCTCGGAAAGCTCGAAGTAGTGGTCGCCCTGGACGATCTGGACGTACCAGTAGGCGATCGCGAGCACTGCGAAGACGCCGCCCACGGCGATCCGCGCGATCTCGATGCGCGAAGACAGCTCCCGGCGGTTCTCGCGGACCTTCAGCATGAGCGTGTCACCGCAGCCTTCCCTGGCGCCGCCTCTCGCGCCATTCGCGCCATTGGAAGCTCCACGCGGCCTCGAACAATCCCGCGGTCGTACCGGTCGCGACGGCACGCCACAGCGCCTCGGGAGCCCCGAGGACGACCGGCGAGCCCAGGAGGAGCGATCGGAGAACGGCGACGATCGCGTCGTTCGCGAGCGAGCAGAGGGCGATGACCCCGCCCACCGCGAGCGCTCCGCCCAGGACGACCCGCACCGACACGAACGCGAGCAGGTATCCGATCGCCGCTTTCCCGAAAGCGTTCAGGCCGAGGAGCGTCTCCGTCAACGCATCCTCGACGAAGCCCGCCGCCGCCCCGGTCAGGACCGCACGGCCGAATCCTCCCGAACGGGCGACGATCGCGGTCGCAACGAGAAGCCAGTCCACGGGCCAGACTCCCCGGTACTTCGTGCCGCCGAAGAGGAACTCGAGAGCCGTCGCCCCGACCAGCAGCAGGGCGATGCGCCCGAGCTTCACCGCGAAGCACTCGTTCCTTCCCCAGGCTCGCGGGCCGGGAAGGGCGCGAGCACGAGCACGTCGGTCAGGCGCGAAAAGGGCGCCGTCGGAACGAGAAGAACGTCCAGGAAGAGATTCCCGCCACGGGAAACCGAAGCCACGCGGCCGATGGCGATCCCGCGCGGGTAGATTCCGTCGATGCCCGCGGACTCGACGAGATCGCCCGGGCGAACGCGGGAAGTCGTTGGAATGTGATTGAGACGCAGGGCGCCGCGGCCGTCTCCCCGGACGATCCCGAGCTCGCCGGTCCGGACGATCCGCGCTCCCGCCGCCGCCGACGCGTCCAGGAGGAGCTGGGCTCGCGAAAGCGTCCGGCCCGCGGTGACGACGCGCCCGACGAGTCCCTCCGGGACCGCGAGCGGAGAGCCGGGACCGACGCCGGAAGAGGAGCCGATGCCGATCAGCGCGCTGTGGAGGCCGGCGCGGCGCTCGAGGAGCAGCACGGGGCCGCTGCCGACCACGACGGGCAGGAAGGGCGCCGCGGCGCGCAATCCGATCTCGCTTCTCATCTGCTGGACTTCGGCGCGCAGTCGGAAGAGCTCCTCTTCCCTTTTCTGGAGATCCCGCCGCAGGCGGACGATGTCGGAGCGCGCGGTGAAGTTGTCCGCGATCGACGAGGAAGTCCCGGAGATCGCCCGCGAGACGGTCGTGACGGCGCGCGCCAGCGGGGCGGCGGCGGTCAGCATCCAGGACTGGAGCACCGAGCCCCGCTGACCGCGCGCGGGCGCCTGCGCCGAGAGCGCCAGCACGCAGAGCACCAGGACCGAGGCGAGCAGCACCCCGCCGCGGCGCGGGCGGTGCGTGACCTCGGCGCGGGCGGTCGAGAATCTCACGGGACGAAGCAGGAGACGTTCATGTGATGGAAATCTTTCGAAGCAGGTTCATGTCGGTAAGCATCGCGCCGGTTCCGAGCGCGACCGAGGCCAGCGGATCTTCGGCGTACGAGATCGGAAGCCCTGTCTCCTCCCGCAGCCTCTTGTCGAGGTTGCGCAGGAGCGAGCCACCTCCCGTGATGATGATCCCCTCGTCCATGATGTCGGCGGAAAGCTCCGGCGGGGTGCGTTCGAGCGCGACCCGGACCGTCTCGACGATCGCGGCGACGACCTCCGCGAGCGCTTCCCGAACCTCCTCGTCGGTCAGGACGAGCGTCTTGGGCACGCCTTCCACGAGATCCCGGCCCTTGACCTCCATCGTCAGCGGCTCGTCGAGCGGATACGCCGAGCCGATCTCGATCTTGACCTGCTCGGCCGTGCGCTCGCCGATCAGGAGGTTGTACTTGCGCTTGACGTACTGGATGATCGCCTCGTCCATCTCGTTCGACGCGATTCGAACCGAGCGGCTGTAGACGATCCCCGCGAGCGAGATCACCGCGACGTCGGTCGTGCCTCCGCCGATGTCGACGATCATGTTCCCCGCGGGCTCGGTAATCGGAAGGCCGGCGCCGATCGCGGCCGCCATCGCCTGCTCGATGATGAACACCTCCGACGCGCCGGCTCGCAGCGCCGAGTCCTGCACCGCGCGCTTCTCGACCTGCGTGATGCCGGACGGCACCGAAATGACGATGCGCGGCCGAACGAAGAGCGACCGCCCGTGCGCCTTCTTGATGAAGTGATCGAGCATCTTCTCGGTCACTTCGAAGTCGGCGATCACGCCGTCCTTCATCGGACGGATCGCGACGATGTTGCCGGGAGTGCGACCGAGCATTTCCTTCGCCTCGGTGCCGACCGCCTCGACCCGATTCGTGTGGGTGTTGACGGCGACGATCGAGGGCTCGCGGACGATGATGCCCTTGCCCCGAGCGAAGACGAGCGTGTTCGCCGTGCCGAGGTCGACGGCGAGATCGTTCGAGAAAAGGGAGAAAATGGATCTCCAGGCCAAGAAACCTCCGTCAGGAGTAATTCTTCAGAAGCCTAATGGTAAGCCGTCAGCCGCTGCTCACCGTCAAAGCGACTCTACGAAGACCCGCATGCGGCGGATCGTCTCGTTGCCGGCTGCGTCCACGGCCTTGATCACGAGGATTGCGTAACCGTCGCGCTCGATCGTAACGGTCTTCTTGAAGCTCCCGTCGGCCGCGACGTCGGCCGGCTCGGCGTTGACAGTGACGACCGCCCCCTTCTCCGTCTTCCCGTAAATCAGGAAGAGATTGCCCATCTGCTGTGGGGGAAGAACCGAGAGCTCCGGCGGAGTCGTATCGCCGGCTCCGGTGCGGACCGGCTCCTCGAGCATCCGGAAGCGCCGGACCGTGCTCCAGTCGGAGGAGACCCCTTCCCGGTTGAAGGCGGCGAGTCTCCAGAAGTAGGAGCCTTCCCGCGACACCTTGATGCGGGTGGAGAGGCCGGTTCGGTCGTCCAGATCCACCTCGTTCGCGTCGGGAACGAAGAGGCGCGAGCGCGAGATCTGGATACGGTAGCGGACTGCGTCGGGTACGCGCGACCACTTGAGCTCCACTTCCTCCCCGGTCGCGAGGTCGAAGGTGCGGTTGTCTGCGGGCAGGAGCGCCATCGGGGCCTCCGGCAGCGCGACGCGCGGCGAAAGGACGCCCGTGCGGGCCGCGGCCACCACGCTTTGACGACCCTCGAGCACGACGGTGTTCAGGCCGGTCGAGACCGTCGTTTTGCCGCGGTAAGTCGTCACTTCGGTCTTCTCTCCCTGCGCCACGTCGACCGAAACGCGCGAATCCTTGTCGACTGCCGCGGTCGCGTCGTTGGTCGCGATGGTCGAACGAGACGCGGACGTGTACACGTTGACGGCGCCGGAGACCATCTTCACTTCGCTGCCGCTCGACTCGGATGCGCTCGGCCGGCGAACTTCGAAGAGCGAGCCCGGTCGAATCGTGAACAGTGTTCCGTCCGTGAACATGATCTCGGCCGAGCCGTTGCGTCCGGTCCGAATGAAGTCCCCGTCGAAGAGCGGCTGTCTCTGTCGCGCGGACTCGAACGTCGACCGGCCGGCCCGTTGCATCGCCACGTCGCCTTCGACGAAGATGAACGACGCGTCGCCGTTCTCGTCCGCTCCCCATCCGCCGATGACGCGACGGGAGTACGATTCGGACTCGACGGCCAGCCGGAACGCCTCCTCGAACCTCGAGTCACCCATCGAGTTGTGCGCGTCCTGCAGGAAGCCGCGCGCCCGCGCCACGTTCGAGCCGGGCCGTACGGTCCCGGCGATCTTGGTCGCCTTGTTGAGGAGTTCCGATGCGCTCTCGATCTCGGTTCGCGCGCGATCCTCCGCCGAGGGACGGGCCTTGACGTAAGCGCGATATCCCAGGACGCTTCCGGCTGCGACGACCACGATCAGGATGCCCCAGGTCGCGATCTTTCGGATCGGGATGATGAACCAGTCGAGGTCCGCTCCTACGAGCTTCCGTCTCCGCATAACTTTCGTGATTGGCGAGACTTACCCTGTCTGCTTATAGCACATTCGCCGGGTGCCCTGTTATAGTCGCCGGTTCCAAAAAGGAGCCTCGAATGCTCAAGACCATGCGCGCCAGCTTCCATCAGCTGAAGTGGACGCTGTTCGCCGTGATCATCGTCTTCATCCTCGGATTCGTCTTCTTTTCCGGCTCGAACTCGGGAGGGGGCACCTCGAGCCAGGTCGTCGCCAAAGTGGGCGGCGATCAGGTCTCGGCGGTCGAGTTCGACCGCGTTTACCAGAACCAGGTCAAGAGATACCGCGAGCTTTACAAAGGCAGCTTTTCGCCGGAGCTCGCTCGGGCGCTCGACCTGCCGCGGCAGGTCCTGGAAGGGATGATCGAGCGGAAACTGCGGCTCGAAGCGGCGAACCGTCTGAAGCTCACGGTCACCGACGAAGAGCTCGCCCGCGCGATTGCCTCGATTCCGGAACTCCAGGAGAACGGCCAGTTCATCGGAGCGCAGCGTTACAGCGAACGGCTGCGGCTGGCGGGGATGTATCCGGAGACGTTCGAGGAAGGGGTGCGCGAGGACCTGCTGGTCGAGAAATACCGAGCGCTCGTCAAGGCGAGCGTCGCCATCCCGGAGGCGGACGTCCGAAAGGAATTCTCGGCGAAGAACGACAAGGCGACGATCGAGTACATCCTGATTCCGTCGAGCCGGCTCGAGAGCTCGGTCGAGCCGTCGGAAGCCGATCTGAAGGCGTACTACGAAAAGAACCGCGAGCGATATCGTTCCCCCGAGCAGCGGCGCGCCAACTACCTGCTCGTCGACAAGCTGAAGGTCCGCGCGAAGGTGCCGATCCCTGACGCCGAGATCCGCGCGGAGTACGAAGCCAAGAAGGCGTCCTTCGCGGTCCCCGAGCAGGTGAACGCTTCCCACATCCTGATCTCGGTCGATCCGAAGGGAGGACCGGAGGGAGACGCGAAGGCCAGAGCGAAAGCCGAGGCGCTCACCGCGCGCGCGAAAGCGGGCGAGGACTTCGCGAAGCTCGCCACCGAAAACACCGACGACCCGAGCGGCAAGGAGAATGGGGGCCAGCTCCCTCCGTTCGGTCACGGTCAGATGGTTCCCGAATTCGAGAAAGCTGCTTTCGACATGAATCCGGGTGAGATCCGCGGACCCGTGAAAACGAGCTACGGCTACCACGTGATCAAGCTGACCGCGAAGACGGCCGCCGGGATGAGGACTCTCGAGGAGGTGCGTTCCAGCATTTCGGGAGATCTCGCGGAGCGCAAGGCAACGGCCGAGACGGATCGGCTGGCGCGGGAGCTCGCGGGCAAGATCCGCGCGCTCAAGACGAAATCGGACGAGGAGCTCCGCAAGCTCCAGAGCGACGTCGTGACTTACAACACCACGGAATGGTTTTCCCGCAGCGGTCCGATCGCGGGAATCGGCGCGAACCCCGAGTTCTCGAAGGAAGCGTGGGCTCTCAAGGTCGGGGAAGTGTCGACGAACCCGATTTCGACGTCGCGCGGCCCGGCCTTCGTCCGTCCGCTCGCCGAGCGGCCTGCGGGAATCCAGCCTGTCAGCGAGGTCCGCGCGGTCGTCGTGGAGGACTGGAAGTCCGAAAGACGCCAGAAGGACGCGTTGGAGAAGCTCGCGCCGGTGGCGCGGGAGCTCGGATCCGGAACGACGCTCGCCGATCTCGCGAAGCGTTACGAGACCGAAGTGAAGACGACGTCGGAGTTCGGACCGCAGGGTCCCGTGCCGGACCTGGGGGCGGCTCCGCGACTTCTCGACGCAGTCTTCAAGACGCCCTCGGGGCAGGCGGGCCCGCCGGTTCCGGTGCCTTCAGGTTTCGTTCTCTTCCGCGTGCTCACCCGCGCGGAGGGAAATCCCTCCGCCTTCGCCACGCAGCGGGCGCAGCTCACCGACGCGCTTCGCGCGAAAGAAGCGGAGCGACTCATTCGCGCGGTCGTGACCCAGATGCGAGCGGACCGCAAGATCGAAGTCAACGAGGAGCTGCTGAACTCGTTCCTGCCGGCGCAGCAGAAGACGAGACGGGGGTAGTTCCTCCTGTCATCCTGAGGCGCGCAGCGCCGAAGGATCCTTCCCTTCAAAGGATCCCTCGCTTCGCTCGGGATGACGGTGGGAAATACAATCCCACCCGTGATCGGTCGCCTCGTCGGGCGTCTTGCGTCGAAGGCGACGGATCACGTGATCTTAGACGTCGGCGGTGTCGGCTACCTCGTCCAGATTCCGCTCTCCACCTTTTATGAGCTTCCGGAAGAGGGAAGTCCCGTTTCGCTCTGGATCCACACGCACGTCCGCGAGGACGCCCTCGCCCTCTACGGATTCCTGACCGAGCGCGAACGCGCTCTCTTCCTGATGCTCCTGGACGTCGCAGGAATCGGTCCCCGCGTCGCGCTGACGGTCCTCTCCGGGATTCCCCCGACCGATCTCGTCGAAGCGCTGCGCGGATCGGACGTCCGGCGGCTCATGGCCGTTCCGGGGGTCGGAAAGAAGACGGCCGAGCGCATGGTGCTCGAGCTCGCCGAGAAGGCATCCAAATTCGCGGGCGAGCCGAGCGCGGCGCGTCCCGCCGCCGTCGCGTCCGAAGACGTGGTGTCGGCGCTCGTGAACCTCGGCTATCGGAAGGGCGACGCCGAGCGGGCGGTGGATGCGATCGGACGCTCGGGAGCGCCGTCCGATTTCGGCGACTACCTGAAGCTTGCCTTGAAGAAGCTGACCGGAGGATAGGTTCGCACCGTGCTACTTTGAACTTTGACGAGATGGTGGACGAGAAAGAAATCCTTTCCGGTACGGCTCTCGCCGACGACGTCGCCGTCGAGCCGACGCTGCGCCCGAAAGTCCTTTCGGAGTACATCGGTCAGTCGAAGGTGCGCGAGAACCTGGGCGTATTTCTGGCGGCGGCGCGCGGGCGCGGCGAGCCGCTCGACCACGTTCTCCTGACCGGTCCGCCCGGTCTCGGCAAGACGACGCTGGCGCACATCATCGCGCACGAACTCGGAACGGGCCTCCGCATCACGTCGGGACCCATGATCACCCGCGCGGGCGACCTCGCGGGCATCCTCACCAACCTTCAGCCGCGGGACGTGCTGTTCCTGGACGAGATCCACCGTTTGAGTCCGGCCGTGGAGGAGATCCTGTATCCGGCGATGGAAGACTTCCGCCTCGACGTGATGATCGGCGAAGGGCCGATGGCCCGCACGATGAAGGTGGACCTTCCTCCGTTCACGCTCGTGGGCGCCACGACGCGCCCGGGCCTTCTCTCCCAGCCTCTGCACGGCCGCTTCGGAATCGCGCTGCGGCTCGACTTTTACGACGTCGAATCGCTCGCGAAAATCGTCGAGCGGTCGGCGAAGATCCTCGGCATCTCGATCACGCCGGAGGCGGCGCGGGAGATCGGCGGGAGGAGTCGTGGCACGCCGCGCATCGCCAATCGACTCCTGAGGCGACTGCGCGATTTCGCCGAGGTCGCGGGCAAGGACCGGATCGACCTCCCGACGGCGCGTGCAGCGCTGGCGCGGCTCGAGGTGGACGAGTACGGCTTCGACGAGCTCGACCGGCGGATCCTCTCGACCATCATCGAGAAGTTCGGCGGCGGGCCGGTCGGCATCAACTCGATCGCCGCCTCGCTCGGCGAGGACAGGGGAACGCTCGAGGATCTGTATGAGCCTTACCTTCTCCAGGCCGGATTCCTCCAGCGTACGCCGCGCGGCCGGATCGCCTCCGCCCAGGCGTATCGGCATCTCGGGATCCTGCCGCCCCGGAGAGAGGGATCGCTTTTTTGAGTGAGCCTGTCTTCCTGGGGCCGAACGCCGAGGGATCCGTCGCTTCACTCGGGATGACAAGGAAGAAGTTGAAGCGCGGGGTCCTGATCTACAACCCGACCGCGGGGCAGCGCGATCTGGCGGCGCAGATGCTGACCTTGATCGAGAGAATGCGCGCCGAGGGGCTCGAGCTCGAGAACGCGCCGACGACCGCGCCGGGTCATGCGACCGAGATCGTGCGGGCGCTCCTGCCTTGCGGGCTCGACGTCGTCGCCGTCTGCGGCGGCGACGGGACCATCTCGGAAGTCGCGGGCGGTCTCGTCGGCTCCGACGTGCCGCTCGGCGTCCTTCCCGGCGGAACGTCGAACGTCCTGGCCCGAGAGCTTTCGATTCCGCTCGCGCTCGAGCCGGCCGCGAGGCTTCTCCTCGACGGGGAGCCGCGTCCCGTTCGCGTGCTCTACGCGAACGAGCGGCCGTTCCTCCTCTGGGCCGGCGTCGGCCTGGACGCGCGGATCATGGGCCACATGAGCCTCTTTCTGAAACGCTGGTTCGGCCGGACCGGCATCTTCTTCACGGTCGCGCCGGAGTTCTTCCGGTACGAGTTTCCCCACCTGGAGGTGACGGTCGACGACGAGACCTACGAAGCCACCTTCGCGGTGGTCTCCCACGCGCGCCGGTACGGGGGGGACTGGGTGATCGCGCCCCACGCGCGTCTCGACTCCGACGAGATGGAGGTCGTTCTCTTCTCCGAACGGAACCGGTGGAGATTCTTCTCGCTCTTCCGCCAGATCCAGGTCGGCCGATCCGGCCACATCGAGAGCGGCCTCGCGCGATGCATTCGCGGCCGGACCGCGACGATTCGGTCGCTCGAGAGTTATCCCGTAGAGGTTCAGCTGGACGGGGACTGCGTTCTGGAAACGCCGGTGACCTGCCGCGTCGGAAAAGAGAGCATCTCGATTCTGGCGCCGCGAAACGGGAGTCCTAGGACTTAGGACTTCCCGACTGAACCGTCTTCTCGACCTCGGCTGGCTCGCGGGGAATGAAGCACGACAGGCACTCGTACCCGTCCTTCGTGACGAGCACGGTGTCCTCGATGCGGATGCCGATGTTCCACCACTTCCGATCGACGCCGGGCGCGTTGGCGCCGATGTAGATCCCGGGCTCGACCGTGAACACCATGCCCGGTTCGAGCGGCCGGGAGGCGCTCCCGACGGTGTAGCTGCTCGGGTCGTGCACGTCGAGCCCGACCCAGTGCGAGATGGCGTGTTTGGTGAAAACGCGCTGGCCGTCCTCCCGCACGATCCTGTCGACGTCACCGGAGAGAAGGCCGAGCTTCACCAGCCCCCGCGTCTGAACGCGCGCCGCGGCAGATCCGATGCGCGCATGCGGAACCCCGGGCTTGATCTCCGCCATCGCCGCCTTCTGCGCGGCCAGCACGATGTCGTAGATCGCGCGCTGCTCCCGGCTGAAGCGCCCGTTGGCCGGATACGTTCGCGTGATGTCGGTGGCGTAGCCGGCGTACTCGGCGCCCGAGTCGTTCAGGACGACGTCGCCGTCCCGGATCTCGCGGTCGTTCCGGTCCCAGTGCAGGAAGACGGAGTTCGGGCCGGACGCGACGATCGACGGATACGCCATGCGACGCACTCCGTTCTGCGCGCAGTAGCCGTCGAGCGCCTGCTGGACCTCGAACTCGAACCTGCCCGGTGCCGCCACTTTCATCGCGAGTACGTGGCCGCGGCCGGTGATCTCGGTCGCGCGCCGGATGAGCGCGATCTCGTCGGCGTCCTTGACGACCCGCAGCTCGTTGAGCAGCTCGCGCGGGTCCGCCAGCACCGGCGGCGCGGCGTCTCCCGTCCGGACCGACGCGATCGCGTCGCGGACCTCCTCCCCCCACTTCGCGTCTCCCCCGTCGGAGAGATAGACCTTCTCGACGCCGGCCAGGTAGCCGGACAGCGCGCGGGAGGGGGCGGGATCCGCGCGGATCATCCGCTCGCGGAACTCCCCGGTCGAAAACGCCGCGTCCGCCCCATACGCGGAAGCCGCTTCCTGGGGGCCGATGCGCGGGCCGCCGTACGACTCGGCGTGGGGCTCGTGCGGTTGGACGAACACGACGTACCGCTTGCCGTCGGAGGCACCGGGTCGCAGCACGAGGATCGCCTCGGGCTCCTCGACGCCGGAGAGGTACCAGAAGTCCGAATCCTGCCGGTACAGGAACTCGACGTCGTTCGACATCATCCGGTCGGGAACGGCGCGCAGGATCGCGATCGAGTTCGGCGGCAGCTTCGCCAGGAACCGCTCGCGGTGAACGCGGAACATGGAAGCCGGAGCCTGGAGCGGCGGAAAGTCGAGCGCGTTCGCCGCGAGCGGAAAGAGAACGAGGAGGAGAAGGGCGCGAACGAGAGGGGAGGACCGAGGCGCGACGACCGTCAACTCGAGTCGTCTATCTCTTGGAAATGAACGACCAGGGGTTGGGCGGCGCGGCGCCGACTACCGGGGTCGAGCGGATGACCGCATCGATCCGCCCCTTGTGCGCTTTCAAGAGCCGACGCACCGGCGTGCCCGCCGCCGCCTCCTCCAGGATGTCCGCCGACGACTCGTCCGCTTTCGCCAGATAGGCCTCCCACACCGCTTCGCCGACGGGCATGCCGCGGAAAACCACGTTGGCCACGCGAGCGAGCTCGCGCTGGAGATAGGAAAGTTTCTCCGCAAGCGTGACGTCGTCGGCCAGCGATTCGTCCTCGTACGGCGTGTGCGGCTTCGGGATGAAGGCGTTCACCGAGGGAACGAGCTCCGCGACGCGGCCGAAACGCCTGCCTTCCGCGACCGCGATTTCGTGAAGATCCTCGACCATCCGCACGATGTCGCGGACGTCCTCGTCGGTCTCGGAGGGCAGTCCGACCTGGAGATACAGCTTCAGACGCGTGAACCCGTGCGCGAAAACGAGCCGCGCCTTCTCGCGCAGCATCGCGTCGGAAACCTTCTTGTTGACGTGGCGGCGGAGTCTCTCGTTGCCAGCCTCCGGCGCGATCGCGAGCGCGCGTTCCCCCTGCCGCGCGAGGACTTCGAGGATCGGAGCCTCGATCGCGTCGATCTTGATCGACGAAAGCGCGATGTGGTACTCGAGCTCAGCGAGTCCTTCAAGGATCTCGATGATCTGCGGGTGATCGCAGACCGCCGTCGCGATCAAACCGGTCCGGTCGGTCAACGGCCGCGCCGCCCTGGCGACGTTGACGATCGATGCCGCCGGATATTGCTTGACGGGCGCCATCGCGTACGCGGCCCAGCAGAACCGGCACATCTCGGTGCAGCCCCGCGAAATCTCGATCAGGAGCTTGTCGGCGAGCTCGGTGCGCGGAGTCAGGATCGTCGAGTGCGGCACCTCGAAATCCGGGCGGATGTCTTTGCGCGACATCGGCTGCTGGATCACGACTTTCGAACTCTCCGTCCCTTCGGCGCGCGAGCCCTGCAGCGCCGGCACGAAGAAGCCGGGCAGGGCGGCGAGCTCCCGCAAAAAGGAATCGCGGTCGAGGCCGCGCTTCGCGAGATCGGCGATACCTGGAACGAGCCGCTCGCCGTCGCCCAGCGCGAACGCGTCCACGAACGGGACCAGCACGGCCGGGTTCATCCGGGCGATGTCGCCGCCGACGAGGAGCACCGGGTGCCGCTCGTCGCGGGCCTCGCGGGAGAGCGGGATGCCGGCCGCGCGCAGGGTGCGCAGGATGTTGACGACGTCCATTTCCCAGGAAAGCGACCAGGCGAGCAGGCCGTACTCGGAGAGCGGCGTCCCGCTCTCGAAGGTGACCGCCGGCTCGCCGTTCTCGGAGAAGAACCGCTCGCAGACGACGTCGGGCACACGGTTGAAAAGCCGGTACACCCACTGGAAACCGAGGTTCGACATCCCGATCTCGTACGAGTTCGGAAACCCGAGCGCGATCCGGTAGGCGCCGAAGCGGTTCGGCTCCTCCGTGAAACGCTCGAGAGCGGCGAGCTCTCTCCCACGCGATGTGCTTCTCATGCGGAACCAGCGATTATATCGGCCGCCCGGACATGGGACGTTTCAGTCGGAGGGTACGGCGCGCAGCCGGAAGTCGACCTGCATCGGCTCCTTTACCCGCGCGACCACCGGAAACGAAGGGTCCTGCAGACCATAGCTCTTCCAGTGAACCGGGAACGATCCGCTCAGAACCACGGCTCCCGGGTACACAGACACATCCACGGGCAGCTGGACGGGCGAGGTCCTCCCGTGCACCGTCAGGTCGCCGGCGACCTGTACCGAGAACGTTTCGCCCGGGCGAAATCGCGACAGGTCGCCCGTGAAACGGCGCAGCTCGAAGACGATCTCGGGAAAACGATGCGTCTCCAGCACTTTTTCGCGAAGCGTCCGATCCCGAAGCCGATTTCCGGTCCGCATGCTGGCGGCCGGCACGACGATCCGGCTGCGAACGTCCCAGCCCCCCGAGGAAACCGGATCCGCCTCGACGAAGCCGTGGAAGAGGGGCACGATCCCATGGATCGGCCGGAAGCTCGCGGGCAGCTCCCATCGAACCGACGAGCCCGCGACCTCGATCCGGTAGCGCAGCGGACGCGCGGGGCCCTGCTCGGCTCGCGCCGCCACACCGAAGAGCGCGAGGGCGACGGTCGCTGCTCCTCGAATCCTCGTCTTACGTCTCACGTCTTACCGTTCTGAACTGCGGCGGGTGCAGGTCCTTCGGACCTGTCCCAGGATTTCTGAACTGCGGCGGGTGCAGGTCCTTCGGACCTGTCCCCGCAACATTCTCAAGTACGCGCACTCCGAACGCCCAGTCGCTGACATTTGTTCCGGTCAAACCGGTCACGAGAAGTCCGCCCACGCGCGCGAAGAACGGTTCCGTGTCGTGGCGCGAGAGCGCGTCCTCCGCGTCAACGCCACGCTTGCGCGCCCTTGCCATCGTGTCGCCGCTGACCAGCGCGCCTGCGGCGCGCGACGATCCGTCCTTTCCGTCCGATCCGGCCGCGAGGACCCCGACGCCCCGGATTCCTTCGAGCGCTTGCGCCGCGGAAAGCGCCAGCTCGAGATTCCGCCCGCCCGTCCCCGACTTCCGCCCGAGCGAGACGGTCGTCTCGCCCCCGGCGAGGAGTGCCTCACCCCGACGAAGGCGTGTCGTCTCGAGCGCGAGCTTTCGGCCGGCGTCGCGCGCCTCGCCGTCGAGTCGGCGCGGCAGAACGCGCGGCCGGAGCCGGAGCCGGCGCGCCTGCCGCGCGGCGCCTTCGAGCCCGATTCGATTGGACGCGACCACGCGCGTCACGTCGCCGCGCCGGCCGCGGACGGTCGGTCCCGAGCCGACCAGAGCGGGGCGGTCACCCGGGACGTCCGAAAGAACGAGCGTGACGAGCCTCGCGGTAGTCGAGCGACCGAGCTTTCCTCCCTTGACGGCGGAGAGTGACGTTCTCAGGCGATTGACCCGCGTGATCGGAGCTCCCGCGCGGACGAGGCGGGCAATGGCCCGCTTCTTCTCTCCGAGCGTGATTCCGGGTCGCGGCAGGCAGAGGAGCGAAGACGCGCCGCCGGAGACGAGGCACAGGATCAGGTCTTCCCGGCCGTACCCGGAAAAGAAACGGAGAGCGGCGTGTGCGGCGCGCACGCTCGCGGAATCGGGCTCCGGGTGCGCGGAGAAGAGGACGGTGACGCCCGACCGCCGCGGCCGCGGATAACCGCGCGGAAGCACGACGAGTGCTTCTCTGCCCGGTCTCCACGCCGCCGCGAACATCCCGGCGGCCGCTTTGCCGACGGCGAAGATGCCGACGCGCCGTGCGCTCACGAGTTGTCTGGACAGGACCGGATCGGCGAGCGCGGCGGTGACCGCCGGACCCGCCTCTACGGCCGCGAGCGCGGCGCCGTACAACGAGCGCAGGAGATCGAACGCGCCTTCATTCATCCAAACGTCATCTTTATCCGTAATAGGATGGGGAGTCCCGGATCTTCCGGGACGTCCGAAAGAAGGAGACAGCATGAAGAAAGTCGTTTCTCGCGTTCTGCTCGCCGCTCTGGTCATCAGTCTTGCGTCGTTCGCCTTTGCCGGCGACATGACGGAAGGCGCCTGGACCGGCTGGGTCACCGATACCGGCTGCGGGGCCAAGGGCGCCACAGCCGAGCACGCCAAGTGCGCCGCGAAGTGCGTCAAGGAAAAGGGCGCGAAGTACGCGCTCTACACGCCGTCGGACAAGCAGGTGTGGGTCCTCTCCAACCAGGAAGACGCCGCGAAGATGGCGGGCCAGGAAGTGACGGTCAAGGGCAAAGCGGACAAGGAAAAGATGTCGATCGAGGTCGCCTCGATGGAGCCCGCCGCAAAGAAGTAGCTTCCCCGCCCCGGAGAGAAAAGCCCCGATTGATCTCGGGGCTTTTTTTTGGACGTGGGGCCCGATGTCACAATAAGCGCAATGTCCCTGGCGAAGACCATCGCTCCCGACATCGAGGAGCTGATCCGCGAGAAGTCCCCCGATCTCGCGGCGGCCGTGTCGGAGCTCCACCCCGCTGACATCGCGGAGCTCCTGGAAGACCTGCCGCGCGAGGACCGGCTGGTGCTCTTCGAGGCCCTTCCACCGGACAAGGGGGCCGCGGTCCTTTCGGAGCTGAAAGGCGAGGCGCTGCGGCAGATCCTCCACCAGGCCTCTCCCGACAAGCTCGGGCCGCAGCTCGACCGCGTGCCGGGCGACGAGGTCACCTTCCTGCTCGAGCACGTCTCGCAACGGCAGCGCGAGGCGCTGCTCGCGAAGATGTCGCCCCGCGACGCGGCCGAGGCGAAGCGCCTCCTGCGCTACGAACCGCGCACCGCGGGACGCCTCATGTCCGAGAAATTCGCGACGATGCGGCCGGAATGGACCGTCGCGGAAACTCTCGAGCACCTGAAGAAGATCGACCCGGAAGTCGAGACGATCCAGACGATCTACGCGGTCGACGGCGAGGGGCACCTCGTCGGCGCGGTGTCGCTCCGGAAGCTCCTTCCCGCTCCGTCCGACAAGAAAGTCTCGGAGCTGATGGACCGCCGCATCGCGACGGTCCGAGCGGACACGCCCCAGGAAGAGGTCGCCAACCTCGTCTCGAAGTACGACGTTTTCGCGATCCCGGTGGTGGACGAACAGAACCGGCCGCTCGGGATCGTCACAGTGGACGACGTCATCGACGTCCTGAACGAGGAGCAGACGGAAGACCTTCTCCACATGGGCGGCGTCGCCGCGAAAGAGGAAACGATCCAGAGCTATTTCGCGACGAGCCCGATCCGCAACGTCCGTCTGCGCTTCAACTGGCTGTTACTGCTCTTCGTGGCGGAGACGCTGACGGGCACCGTTCTCCGCCATTTCCAGGACGAGCTCGCAAAGGTCGTCGCCCTCTCGTTCTTCATTCCGCTCCTCATCGGGACGGGAGGGAACTCCGGCTCGCAGACAGTGACCACGATCGTGCGGGGCCTCGCCGTCGGCGAGATCCGCCTGCGCGATTTCTGGCGGGTCTTCGCGCGCGAATCGGGAAGTGGTCTGGTGCTCGGCCTCCTGCTCGGCGTCGTCGGGTTCGGGCGAGCGCTCCTCTGGGGCTCGCACACCGCGCTGGCGTTGACCGTGGGCGTCAGCATCCTCGCCATCTGTACGTGGGCAAACGCGGTCGGCGCCACGATTCCGATGCTGGCGACGCTCTTCAAGATCGACCCGACCGTGATGTCCGCTCCGCTGATCGCGACGCTCGTGGACGCCACCGGGCTCTTCATTTACTTCGCGATCGCCCGGGTTTTCCTGGGACTTTGACCCTTGCGACAGAATAGAAGCCGCCTTTTCGAGGTTTTCTCACTGACCGACCCATGAGCGCCCCCGCCCCTGCCCCCGCCCCCACTCGTCCGGAGGAGTACCCGCCGGCCGGCGGCGAGCACTACTGGGCGAAGGCATCCAAGGATCTGCGGCACCGTCTCGCGAAGGAAATCCCGCACGACGTCTTGAGGGACCTGCACCGCAAGAGCCCCGCCCGGCACCTCGCCATCGCGGCGCGGCAGTTCCTGATTCTCGCGGCGGCGTCAGCGATTTCGTGGATCTTTCCGCAACCGTGGATCTGGATTCCCGCCGCGATCGTCGCGGGCTGGACGGTCTTCAACTTCACCGTCCTCCTGCACGAGGTCGTGCACCGCGCGGTCTTCAACGGCCCCCGGCCGGCTGCCGAGCGCGCGCTCGCGATCCTGTACGCCGTCCCCTCCGGGATTTCGGCGCTGCAGTTCACGCGCTGGCACCTGACCCACCACGCCGAGCTCGGCGATGCGGAAGCTGATCCGAAGCGGCACTACCTGTCGCCCAAAATCAACCGAGCCTGGTACAAGCTTCTCTACTTCACGCCGGCGCTCTTCCCGATCTATTTCCGCGCGGCGCGGCGGGAGACCGTGACCTATCCGCCCGCCCTCCAGCGCCGCATCGCGTGGGAGCGCCGCGGCACGATCGCGTTCCACCTCGCCGTCATGGCGGCGATCTTCCTCGCGGGCGGCTGGGGAGTGCTCGCGCGCGTTTACCTGGTCCCCTACTTCCTGGTGTTTCCCGTTGCCTTCGCGTTGAACCGCCTCGGGCAGCACTACGCGATCGTCCCGGAGGATCCGGCGAAGTGGGGCAGCGTCATCCGACCCTCGAGGTGGTGGGACTTCTGGTATCTCTACTCCGCGTACCACCTCGAGCACCACTACTTCACGGCCGTGCCGTTCTACAAGCTGCGCCGGCTCCACTTCGCGCTGCGCCCGTTCTTCGACTCGATCGACTGGCAGCCCACGACGTACGGCCGGCTTTTCAAAGCCTGGATCATCGAGAACAAGGCTCCCCACACCAACTGGAGCCTGGAAGACGGGCTGGTCGGCTAAAAATCTCCCGGACTTCCGTCTTTAGTTTTTTTCGATCAGGGCCTGGAATTCGTCTCGATTCGGGCCTGGAGCTTCGCCAGCTCCGCCTTGAGCCGATCGATCTCCGTCTGCTGTGCCTCGATGTTGCGATGCTGCTTCTGGAGCTCGTTCAAGAGGAGCGGATCCAGGAGCTGATACCGGATCGTCTCGGGCCGACCCTGGTCGTCGTTGATGACCATCTCCGGATAGACCTGTGCCACCTCCTCCGCGACCAGGCCGTACTCCTTGAACCCGGTCGGGTCGATCTCCGGCTTGTACCGGAAAGCGACCGGTCTCAGTTTCATCAGGCCGTCGCTCTGGGCAGCGATGTCCCGGATGTCGTCCTTGAACCGGCGCGATGAAGTCGTCGTACCGAGCCTTCCGCCGCCGTTGACCAGGACCGGCGCGCCGCCGACACTGGTGAATCCGCTGATTCCGACGATCACGGTTCCGCTCGTGATGTTCGCGACCGTCCCGATCCGGATCTGGCCCGACTCGTTCGCGAACCCCGCATTCCCGATGTAGATGTTGTTGCTCCCCGAGGAAACGTTCATGCCTGCATCGTTGCCGATCCCGATGTTGCCGCTGCCGGTGGTGATGTTTTCGAGGGCGACGTTTCCGATGCCGATATTCCCGCTACCGGTGGTGTTCGTGTCGAGCGCGCCCTGGCCCATTGCGACGTTGAAATTACCCCCGGAGGTGGTATGCAGGAGGGCGTTGAATCCAACGCCGGTATTGGCGTCGCCCGCCGACGGCGTCGCTCCCGCGTGCAAGCCGACGTACGTGTTGTTTGCTCCGCCGAGATTGTGCAGGAACAGGGTCCCCGCCGCCCCGACCCGCACCTGACTCGAGAAATTGAGAGTCCCCGTCATCCCCACGTCGGTTCCGTTGCTCGTCAAGGCGCTGTTCGCTACCCATTGCGACCCGTCGTTGCGCAGCGTCTGGCCCGTGCTCCCGGTGGGGAGCACGCCACCGGGTCCGCCCGTGGCCGCCACCGTGAGCGTCTGTCCCGTTGGAGTGATGGTGACGTTGGATCCCGGCGCGAGCGTCACGTCTCCGGAAAGACCGCTCAGACTCGTGACGACACCCGCCGGGTAATCCCCGTTCGTATCCAGGATCAGATCGGTGCCCGACACGCCGGCGATCAGCGTGATCCCGCCGCCGGTCCCCAGAGGAACGACCGCCGCGTTCGCGATCGTCTGGCCGGCGACGTAGTTCAAGGTCGAAACGGTGGGCTGCACGGCCCCCTGCGGATAGATCAGGATGAACCCGGGTCCCTGCGTGTTGGTCACCGTCACGTTCAACGACACCGCCTGCGCCGTCGCGCTGATCCCGCACTGCCCGGTCAAAACGAAATTGCGCGGAACACCCTGGGTCAGCGCGGGCGGGCCGTACGGACCTGTGAACCCGTTCCCGCGCGTATCGACCAGCCGGCACGGA
>Ga0114129_10001087_pt1 | contig 35667 bp, 38 predicted proteins | sample RhiMetdeltSRZDD1_FD_80071 | JGI IMG/M metagenome (GOLD analysis project Ga0114129, IMG submission 80071) | Populus rhizosphere microbial communities from Tennessee, USA - Rhizosphere MetaG P. deltoides SRZDD1 (version 2) (version 2) | ecosystem: Host-associated > Plants > Roots > Rhizosphere >...
AGCCCAACGCTTTCAAATTGATAAAAACCCTTCATATCGCATTACTCCTTGGCATGTTTTTATTTGCCATGGTATCGCTGGTAATTGTATTAAAGGGCGCTTCAACTTTAACCAGTGAATCGTTTCAACTTGCATTTCAGGTAGTTTGTATAGTGGTATCGATAACCTGCACACTGGCCGGTTTTAATATTTTCAAACGAAGAATATTAGCAGCCCGTAACAGCAAGCAACCGGCCGATAAAAGAATGGAGCAATACCGCACGGCCTGCATTACATGGTGGGCCATGATAGAAGGTCCGGGATTGTTAGCTATTATAGGATTTTTATTATCGGGCAATTTTGCATTTTTTACCCTCGGAGTTGTGCATATTTTGATTATGATAACGTTTACACCGAGAAAAGGAAATATTATTCTGTTCCTGAACCTGAGCAGTAAAGAAGTGGCGCAACTCGAAGAAGGAAAGAAGTAACCACTTGCCTTAATTTATTCAACATAGACCTCCCGATAGCTATCGGGGACAACATTAACGATTATGAAACAATTGGTATGTATTACCCCCGGCGAACTTGAATACCAGGATGCACAGCAACCTGTTTGGCAAAAAGGACAATCTTTACTGAAAATAAAACGCATAGGCATTTGCGGTACCGACCTGCATGCCTACGAGGGCACGCAGCCTTTTTTTAATTATCCCCGCATATTGGGGCACGAACTGGCCGCCGAGTTTGTAGACGGCGATGCACCGGGATTTGAACCGGGTGAGCGCGTTACCATCATTCCGTACTTCAATTGCGGAAACTGCATTGCCTGTAGAAATGGCAAACCGAATTGCTGCACCAGCATTAATGTATGTGGTGTTCATGTCGACGGAGGCATGCGCGAATACCTCGTTGTTCCGTCATATTCCTTATTGCATGGCGAAGGATTGAGCTTTGAAGAACTGGCGCTGGTTGAGCCTTTGGCCATCGGGGCGCATGGAGTAAGCAGGGCAGGTGTACAACCCGGCGAATATGTGCTGGTAATTGGCGCAGGGCCAATTGGCCTGGGCATTATGGAATTTGCCCGCATAGCCGGCGCCCATGTTATTGCCATGGATATTAACGAACAGCGGCTATCATTTTGCCGGGAGAAATTAAAAGTGGCGCACACCATAAATGCCGCTACTGAAAATGTGCTGGAACGTCTGCAGCAAATTACCAATAACGACATGCCAACCGTAGTAATAGATGCTACAGGCAGTTTAAATGCCATCAATAATGCATTTCAGTATATGGCGCACGGGGCCCGGTATGTAATGGTAGGATTGCAAAAGAACGAGATCAGTTTTTCGCATCCTGAGTTTCATAAACGCGAGGCCACTTTAATGAGCAGCCGCAATGCCACCAAAGAAGATTTTTCGCTGGTAATGCAAAGCATGAAAAAAGGCCTGGTAAATCCCGCCACCTACATCACGCACCGGGTATTATTCGAAAATGTGAAGACTGAATTTGCGAGCTGGCTGAAACCAGAAACGGGAGTAATTAAGGCAATGGTTGAAGTGTAGTTAAATCAACTCAGTTGCCGGGTCCCAGAACAACTTTTTAAAATCAACCACGGTATCATTCTTTACTTTAACGCCTTCTTTCTTTAATAAGGCTTCCATTTTGGAAGGTGGGTTAAAGTGATGTTTTCCGGTAAGCATACCATTGCGGTTTACAACGCGGTGCGCAGGCACTTTCGGTTTCGCCGACCCGGCAGCATGCATGGCCCAGCCAACCATTCGGGCCGATAGCCTGGTGCCCAAACAGGCAGCTATAGCCCCATACGATGTAACACGACCCTTTGGTATCTGGCGCGTTACTTCAAATACCAGGTCAAAAAACGTATCGTCTTTTTTACCCGAAGGAGTAACCGATTTCAGTTTTTCCCTTATGGTCTTATTGTTTTTATTGGGTGTTGCCATCCTGATTCAGTTTACTGAGCAATTCGCTTTTGCGCGGTTCAGGAACATTTACATAACGAAACGGACAATGCCGGCATCCGTTTCCGCAACAATAGCCTCGTTCGAGATGATATTGTTGAGTGAGCACCATATAGCCCTGCTCGTTATAATAAAAATCAACTCCTTCGGTCAGTTTCTTCTTCAAGTAATAAAAGTTTTAAAGCTTCATCTTTATCGGGTAAAGGAGTGGCCGGCAGCATGAATTGTAAATAATGTACCCTGTTGCTTTGTGCAATATCCAAACTTTCGTAGTGCGTTTTTATTTGTAAGGTTTCACTCACCGTTTCCCCGGCATATACATCTTCAATATCCTGCACCACCGTAAGGTCGTATAACTCAATTACCCATTTTGTGAAACGGTACAAGCTGGGCGAATCGGTTTTCAGGTGAATATAACCACCCGGTTTAAGTATTTGTTGATACAGCCGAAGAAATTTTGGATGCGTAAGCCGTTTTCTTGCTTTTGATGTTCGTAACTGCGGATCGGGAAAGGTGAGCCAGATTTCAGACACTTCACCAGGGTCAAAATAAGCGGCAATGCGATCTATTTGAGTACGCAAAAAACCAACATTGGTTAAATTTTCCTGCAGCGCTTTTTTGGCGCCCACCCAAATGCGGTTACCTTTTAAATCAACCCCCAGGAAATTACGTTCAGGATGCAGCCGGCCAAGTCCAACAGCATATTCTCCTTTGCCACAGGCCAGTTCAAGGGTAATAGGGTTATCATTATGAAAGAAGTTCTTCCAGTTACCCGGCATGTTTTCGGGGTTTTGCAGCACATTGGTAAAGGTGCTTACTTCAGCAAAACGTTGTAATTTCTTTTGACCCATGAGGGGGCAAAAATAGGCGAGAAAGAGAAGGGAAAAAAGAGTGGGAGATATGAATTAAAACTAAAAGCCGCCAACATATAAAATACATTGGCGGCTTTTGCTGTAGAGGGAGGATTCGAACCTCCACGGGGCAGTTAGCTATAGCGCAATTCTGTGGTGGTCAACCCCAGTCGACCTAATTGCTTAAGCCGGCATTACACTACGTTTATCCCGAACTCCCCACCCCCGAGACAAGAGGGCATGTCTGCCAAGTTCCATCACCCCACAATTTTAAAAACACATGAGAAAACGCTGCTGTAGGAGGAGGATTCGAACCTCCACGGGGTCGTTAGCCGAGCTAAAGCATGATTTATCCGAGTTCCCCACCCCCGAGACAAGAGGGCATGTCTGCCGAAATTTCATCATCCCACAGTATTTGTCGCTGTTTAAAGAGCTATTTCATAGCAATATTAAAGAAATACCCATAAATGTTGTAAATTATTCAATAGAAATTTGGAAAGTTTCGATAATATATAAATATTTGTGGACTTACTTGAAATTTGTACAAAAAACGATTGCAAAAATGGCAGCTAAATTGAATTTAGATAAACTGGATCTGCAGATCATCCACGAAATGATGGAAAATGCTGAGGTTTCTTATGCAGACCTGGGTAAAAAGTTATTCGTTTCCGGAGGTACTATTCATGTACGTATAAAAAAATTGCAGGAAGCAGGTATTGTCAAAGGTACTAAATTAAATGTTGATCTTAAACAGCTCGGATATGACGTGATTGCATTTATTGGCATATATCTTGAGAAAAGCTCCCTGTATGATTTTGTAGCCAAAGAATTGCAGCGTATCCCCGAAATTGTACGATTGAATTACACAACAGGTAATTACAGCATGTTTGCCGAAGTGGTTTGTAAAGATATTAATCAATTACGGTTTGTGTTACACGATGAATTACAGAAGATAAAGGGAATTGAAAGAACCGAAACCTTTATTTCGCTTGAAGAGAGTTTTACCCGTAATGTGCAGGTGTTTACTCCGTAATATCATTTTTTCTAATATTAATAAGTTTTTACACAAACAGTTCGTTTGTAGCGTTTAATTAAAGTATTTTCAAACCTATATCTTTACTACTATGAAAAAAACTATCCTGCTTGGTTTGGCCGTGCTCATGTTATTTGCTGTATTACCTGCCTGTAAAAAAAATAAAAATGGCGGTGGATGTGGTGAATCGGAAATCAAAGTAAGCACCACGCCTGCTGTAGGTACCGTTGATCCTCCTGCTCCCGGAACTTCATTTCCGCTGCTGGTTAATATTACAGATGGCATGCCTTCTTCGGGCGTTAGCATTGAAGTAAAGGCACGGGAAGAAAGTAAATCAACTCCCTTCTTTACCGAAACCCGCGACGGCATGTCGAGCAACAGTTTCACCATTACCAATACACCTCCCGGCGTAACCTGTATTGTTGAAATTACAGTTACATCAAAAAGCTGTAATACCAATAAGTGGTCGGGTAGCTACCGGTTTTCAGGAAAATAAATCAGTCGGAAAGTCAGTAAAGTATGAAAGTCCGAAAGAAATTTGCTTATTGGGTAAGTGTCTTTCGGTCTTTATTCTTTCACCTGCAGCGCATCGCGTAAACCATTTCCCAGCATATTGAATGCAAGCACCAACAACATAATAGCAAAGCCGGGTGCAAGCGCCAGCATAGGGTTATGGGTAATTATGAAATTGTAGTTTTCCTTTATCATTAACCCCCAGCTTGGCTGCGGCGGCTGTACACCTACTCCCAAAAAACTTAAACCGGCCTCAATAACAATCGCCGAGGCAAAGTTCGAAGCAGCCACTACCATAACGGGTCCCAGTACATTGGGCAGCACATGCCGCAGTATAATACGGGTATGCGAAAAACCAAGCGCCCGCGCAGCCTCAACATATTCCAGTTCGCGAACGCTTAAAACCTGTCCGCGTATCATACGGGCAACGCTTACCCACATGGTCAATCCTATGGCTACAAATACCTGCCAAAATCCTTTGCCTAAAACAAGCGTTATGGCAAATACCAGCAACAGGGTTGGTATGCTCCAGATTACATTAATGAACCACATTATCGCATCATCGGTACGACCTCTGAAATAACCGGCCAGTGCGCCGAGCAATACGCCAATACTTAAAGAAATAAGAACGGTAACCAATCCAACACCAAGGCTTACGCGAACACCTACCAATAGCCTGCTTAAAATATCACGGCCATATTTATCGGTGCCCAGGCTGAATTTCTTTAGAACAATTTTGTAAGGGCCTGATGCTGACCCATCCTGCCAACGCGTTTGTGTAATCGGCAGGGCCATTCTTTCATAAATGCCTTCATCGATATATTTTTCAAATATCAAACTATCGCCTTGCAGTTTATGGCTCTTAATAGGTATGTACTGATATTTATCTTCGGCGCCGAAGAGCAACCGTTTAAAAAAAGAGGTGGGTTTTATTTGTCGTTCTTTCGGTAATTGCAGGAACAGCTGTGTGTATCCCGGTTTTTGACCGCCAATTTCCACAACCATTCTGTTGGCATCGGGCGAGCCATCAGGCGCCAGCAAATAGGCAAAAACCGCTACTAATATGGCCAGGGCAATGATTACAATGCCAATCAGTGCGCCTTTGTTTTTTTGCAGTCGCCGCCAGGTTGTTCTTGTGGTGGCAGTAGTCATTTATTATTTTTTTATTCGCCGCCCTTTCCATTCATATGAGCCAAACTTTCCCAGCCAGCCGGCAATAATTGTATAAGTTATATGAAGCGGTTGTAAAAAAGGAAAGTACTTCATTAACCGCTGCTGGCCAAAAAAGATGGCCACTGAATTTACGAACGGAAATTCGATCAATACTTTCGCCAATAGAAGCAGCAATACAAAAAAAAGCCAGATGCTTTTAAAGAATGAAGCTACTGCACCTGCCAGAAAAAATACATTTAACAGGTAAACCAGCAACAGCACCCAAAAAATGCGCTTGTCGTCATAACGGTCGGCCTTGCTTGCCCATCGTATGCGTTGATGAAAAAACTGCTTCCAGCTGGCAGCTGGTTCTGTGGTAACAATAGCCTCACGGCTTTTTAAATAGAATACATGATCGGGGTATCGGCTAAAGATCTTGTGCATTAACAGCATATCGTCGCCCGATGCAATGGTATCGATATTATCAAAACCGTTTACTTCATGAAACGCTGCTTTTTCATAAGCAAGGTTGGCGCCATTGCACATTGAGTGAAACCGCTTGTACACCGAAGCCGCGGTAATGCCCTGCAGTGTTAAAAAGTCGATCGTTTGAAAAACCGAAAGCAGGGTTTTGTTGGTGGTATAGGTTACCGGAGCAGCGATAAACTTAGCCTGATGTGTTTCGTAAAAAGCGGCTATTGTTTGCAGCCATAGCGGGTTAAAACGGCAATCGGCATCGGTGGTAACGATCAGTGTTCCGGCTGCAGCATGAATGCCTGTTTCAATAGCTTTTTTCTTATAGGAGGCAATCGCATTTTGACCGGTTACATGTTCTTCGAGCCTGATGGTTTTTAATTGAAGATTTTCGAAGTGGCTTTGCTGCAACAATACCCAGGTATTATCGGTTGAATGATCATCAACAATAATTACTTCGTATAAATGTTTGGCGTATTGTTGCTGGTATAACGAATGCAGCAGTTGTTGAATGTTTTTTTCTTCGTTACGGGCAGCCACTATAACCGAAATAAAAACCGATGCTTGTTTTTCGGGTAAAACAAATTCGGGCATCCGGTTCCATGCTTTGTGATAATAGGCGATCAGCACCGCATAGGCCACCATCAATAAAAAAAACACAAAGAGGAAAAACGGCATCATTCAATTAGTTTGGCTATAGATTACGATTGAATTAACTGTACGATCTGATTCGCATTTTTTTCCTGTAACACCTGGTGCCCTGATTGAATTATATGCAACGTACAGAAAGATTCAATACCATTGCGAAATTTTTCTCCTCTTTCAAACCGGATAATGCGGTCGTACTGCCCATATAGTAAACGAACCGGTACCCGGCGCGCACAAATTACCTTTTTTATCAATGCAAGATCGGGTTTGATCGATCGCATACAGGTCCATCTTTCGTACAACAGCCGGCGCGCATCGGTATCATGAATATAATAACGAGTGAATTTAAACACGCTTTGGTTGATCAGTTTAAGGCGGTTGCCTGCCTGAAGCAATGAAAAGAACCATTGCGGATGCTTCATGGTAAAACCAAAAAGGCGGTTACCAATCCAGGTTTGCGTAGCCAGCCAGTACCAGAAATTTACTTTTAAGCCATCGGGTGCCAGCAGAATTACCTTTTCAATTTGTTCGGGAATGGCCTGCAGCAGGTGTAGGGCTACCCTTCCGCCCATACTAAAACCCAGCAGCGTAATGCCCGATACTTCACAGCCATGTTTTGAACTTATGCCTTTAAGGATGGCCAGTAAATCAGTTATGGTAAAATGCAATCCTTCTTTCCATTGTGTTTTTCCATGAAAGGGAAAGTCAATGGCAAAGAGCGTGTAGTCGCCTGGAAGATGGTTTTCAAGAAAATGAAAGGATTGCTCGGTTTCGCCATAACCATGCAAACATACCAGCATTTTTTTGCCGGAGCCAAACCGGCTATAATGCAGTTGCGATGAACGGTAGGTAAAAGTGTTTGTTTGCATGCTGTACAAAAATAATAAAAACCGGCAGGGTTTAACCAGATCAGGGAAACCTTATTGCAGGGACACATTTTAGATTGGTTAGAAAAATGTTAATGGTAAAATAAAATATTCGTTTATGCAACAAGGATATATTAAGTTTGAAGTACTGCTGCACATTATTAACAAGGTTTACATCTCCTCATTTATGTTTTCCAAAAACAACCTGAAAGCATATGCAAAGGCATATCTTACTATTATCATTTGCTGCAGTGTAATCAGTTCGTGCAGGCCGGTAATTTATCTTGTGTATGGTGTTAAAAAGCCAAAGCCCGAAGAAGAAAAAAGCATCAGCAATGTGCTGCAATCGGTACACATTGGCCGGTATCCGCTGGTTGTTTCAACCTACGACGGCTTTTTCAACAACTTTTCGTTTGGCAGTTCTGATATAAATGTGTTTGATAAAGAAGGGCGATTGATTATCATGCCTGAAAATGCATGCTCGTATAACCGGGTTACATTTCTTAAAAATTTAAATAAGCAGGAAAAATTCAAACGGTCCGATTCAGCGGTGATCGACTCGGTGTCAAAAACCTGGCTATTGCCCAATGGTGAACCGTTTGTATACAGGCGCTCCGATACGGCAGATTATACGGTTGTTATCAAGTGGTGCCGGTGGATGGGCAAAAAGCTGTTGAAGCAACAGGTAGTGCAGGGTTTGCAGGCGATGCAGCAAAATACCGGTGTTCGCTTTGCGGTCATCTTATTGAATATGGATATTCAAAAACTGTGGGGAGAAGATAAGCTGGCTACTATAAAAACAACCAAAACCTCAATAGCATTCAACGATCGTTGAACCAGGGGCCTTGCATCGCGCAACTAAAACAGTGGCAAATCACAATCAGTATTTTGTTTATTAACCCGATAGCATTTGCCGATTGATGAACCGGCGTCTGCCCGGATACTTTGCATTGAATTAATCTGGTCACCGGTATGCACCAGACCATCGCTAACGCAACTGAAGCAGCAGCAAACCTTTATCATTATTTTGTTTCTTAACAAAAAATTGTCGCGGAAAAAACTTGTGCAAATGCAGTAAAAATGGTAGATTTGGATAGTTGTATAAACAACTATATGTCAAACAACCAATTCAAGAGAGGCGAATTATACAGTTTTATTACCGGAAAAGCATCCACTGCCATAGCCAGGCGGCTGCAAAAAAAGTTCAATGCAGCCGGTTTAAATTTAACTATTGAGCAATGGAGCGTGTTATATCATTTATGGAAACAGGATGGTATCAGTCAGCAGGAATTGTGCAATGCCACATTCCGCGACAAGCCCAGTATAACACGGCTGGTAGATAACCTGGAAAAATTACAGCTGGTAAAACGCGTAGCCAGTGAATCAGATCGTCGCATGAACCTGATTTATTTAACCAAACAGGCACAGAAGTTACAGGACCAAAGCATGGAACTGGCCAATGAAACATTGAACGAAGCCCTTGAAGGCGTATCACCCGACCGCATAGATGTATGCCGCGAGGTATTGCAGCTTGTTTACGATAACCTTAAATGAGTTGACAAGGTTGAAAAGTTAACAGGTTAATTTAGTTGACAAGGTATTTGGTATTGAGGTAGCTATTGACCATTGACGATTTACCATTGACCATTGACAACAATATCAGTTCAACATAAATACTTTTTTATGAGCACCACGACCCAACAAAAAAATATACTCAAAGGAGGCGAATGGCTGATTAAAGAAAGTTCCCCCTTTGAAACCTTCATCCCGGAAGATTTTTCCGAAGAACAGCAAATGGTAAAAGATATGTGCGCTTCTTTTTTAGAGGCCGAGGTTTTACCTATTCTTGAACGGATCGATAAACTGGAACCCGGTTTAATGCCTTCGCTGGTTGCCAAAGCCGGTGAGCAGGGTTTGCTGGGAGCTTCTATTCCTGAACAATATGGCGGGTTGGGAAAAGATTTTATTACCTCTAACCTGGTAGGCGAAGGTCTTGGTGGCGGCTTTTCATTCAGCGTAGCCGTTTCGGCGCATATGGGTATTGGTACCTTGCCTATTTTATATTTCGGGACCGAACAACAAAAAGAAAAATACATTCCCAAACTGGCCACCGGCGAATGGAAAGGTGCTTATGGACTTACCGAACCCAACAGCGGCAGTGATGCGCTGGGAGCTAAAACCACCGCCACACTGAGCGATGATGGAAAGTATTATTTATTGAACGGACAAAAATGCTGGATCACCAACGGCGGTTTTGCCGATGTGTATACTGTTTTTGCCAAAGTAGATGGCGACAAGTTCACTGCATTTATTGTTGAAAGAGGTTATCCCGGATTTACACAGGGTGCCGAAGAACATAAAATGGGAATCAAAGGATCGTCTACTGTACAACTTTATTTTCAGGATTGTAAAGTGCCGGTTGAAAATGTACTGGGCGAAATTGGCAAAGGACATATCATTGCATTCAACATTCTTAATATCGGCCGTTTAAAATTATGTGCAGCTGCCCTGGGCGGCGCCAAACGCGCTACTGCTACCACTATTCAATACGCCAACACACGCGAACAGTTTAAAACACCCATCGCCAGTTTTGGCGCTATAAAAAACAAGCTGGCCGAAATGGCCATCACTATGTGGGTATGCGAAAGTGCGCTGTATCGCACGGCCAAATGGATCGACGATAAAGAACACGAGCTGCTGAGCGCTGGTAAACCATTTAATGAAGCAGTATTGGGTGGCGCTGAAGAATATGCTATTGAATGCGCCATTTTGAAAGTATTTGGCAGCGAAACGCTCGATTTTGTTGCCGACGAAGGCGTTCAGATACACGGCGGCAACGGGTTTAGCGACGAATACGTTATTTCAAAAGCTTATCGCGATAGCCGCATCAACCGTATTTACGAAGGCACTAATGAAATAAACCGGCTTTTAACGGTTGACATGGTGCTGAAACGGGCAATGAAGGGAAAGCTCGACCTGATGGGTCCCGCTATGAGTGTGCAAAAAGAACTGATGAGCATTCCTGATTTTGGCAGCAGTGATGAAGAAGCATTTGCAAAAGAGAAAAAAATTGTCGCCAACTTTAAGAAGGCCATTTTAATGACGGCCGGCGCTGCTGTTCAAAAACTGATGATGAAGCTTGAACAGGAACAGGAAATTCTGATGCATATTGCCGATATGGCCATTCAAACATTTGCGGCCGAAAGCGCCCTGTTGCGCGTGATGAAACTGGTTGAACGAAAAGGAGAAGCCGCCGCCGCATATGAGCTTGATATAACAAGGACCTGGTTATACGATGCAGCCGACATCATTAACAAACATGGTAAAGATGCTATAAATGCATTTGCCGAAGGTGATGAGCAGCGTATGATGTTGCTGGGGTTGAAACGCTTTACGAAAGTAGAACCTTTCAATACCAAAGATGCCAAACGCCGCATTGCACAAAAGCTGATCAGTGATAACAGGTATCCACTGTAAATTTCAACGGGTAGCTATATAATTAGCCTTTTGCCTTTTTGGCAGAAGGCTTTTTTATGATTCAACTTCCTCAGTTTTAAAAGCGGCCCGTGCCAGTAATAAAAAGCCATTGGTGGCATGCAGTATGAAGCAGGTATGGGAAACTTTATCAATGTACCCGGTGCTTGCCATCATTAAAACAGTGGCTGTTACAACGGCCAGAAAACCTACAATTAATAAACTGTTTAAAAGGGGAACGAATTGCATAGCATATAGATTTTGAGGTACGAATTTCGTATTCAAAATACTCACCATCGTTCAATTCTGCTAATTTTTAAACAAATTCAGGCAGGATTGTGCACAAGTTATAAGGGTTTTTACTGAGGTATAGGAGGTCTTTTTAGCCGTGCCGCGATTTCCAAACCGTGGCACGGCTACCCAAAAGCTTCTTTCCCACTTTTTCCGACTATTTTTGCCGCCATGAACTGGCAGCAACTCTACAGCACCAAACGAAGCGGTTCTGAACATAAAACGGCATATACCGATGCCATCCGTACTTCTTTTTTGCGCGATTACGACCGGCTTATTTTCTCCTCTGCTTTCAGACGGCTGCAAAATAAAACACAGGTATTTCCTTTACCCGGACCTGTTTTTGTTCATAACCGGTTAACACATAGTCTTGAAGTAGCATCGGTAGGTCGTTCATTGGGAAAGGCCGTCGGTGATGTCATCGTACAGAAATATAACGATGCCGAAGAAAACTTCAGGGAGTTTTACAAATACGAACTGCCTTCGGTAATTGCCGCCGGTTGCCTTGCGCACGATATTGGCAATCCACCCTTTGGCCATTCGGGCGAAGATGCCATTCGCACTTTTTTCAGGGAATTAACGGGAGATGAAAAGCAACAATTTACCGACTCGCTGAGTTACAACCAGCAACGCGATTTTCTTTTTTTTGAAGGAAACGCCAATGCCTTTCGCACCCTTACCCATAGTTTTAACGAAAAAGCGCCGGGTGGTTTTCGATTAACGTATACAACACTGGCTTCAATCATTAAATATCCTTCCGACTCGGCAAGCGGTTTTAATAAGCAACAGCTGGTTACCAAAAAATCAGGATTTTTCGATTCTGAGATAGCTACCTATCAATACATCGCCAAAGATCTGGGCATTCCCCGCCTCGATGAACACAAAAATATTTATGCCCGCCATCCCTTTGTATACCTTGTTGAAGCGGCGGATGACATTTGCTATCGCATTATTGATTTTGAAGATGCCCACCGGTTAAATATCATTTCTATTGATACGATTAAAGAACTCTTTTTGTCGTTTTTTGATAACGAAGAAGGATACGATGCACGCGACAGGGTTGAGCAGATCTTTAATGAAATTAATGATCACAATCAGAAAGTGCAGTTTTTGCGCGCCAAGCTCATTAACCTGCTCTTAAACCGGGTTACCAATGTGTTTATGCAAAATGAAGATGCCTTACTGCAGGGCACATTACAAAAATCGTTGATAGATTATTTGCCCCAAAGGGAACAGGATTTAATAAAATCTATCGATAAATTTTCAATAGAGCATATTTACAACCATCGCTCGGTGGTGGAAATTGAAATTGCCGGTTATAATGTGATCGGCGGTTTATTAAAAGAATTTTTTGCGGCGGTGATCAATCCTTCTTCTGCCAAATCGCGAAAACTGTTGCAGCTGATATCGCAGCAGTTCATCATTACCGGCGACCGCAATAAGCTGTACAACGATATTCAATCGGTAGTTGACTTTATTGCCGGTATGACCGACCTGTATGCAGTTGATGTATACCGTAAGATCACCGGAATTGCATTTCCGCAAATACGCTAACTTGCTATAAAACCTTAACGCATGAGTACACGCCGACAATTTATAAACGATACCGGTAAGGCCATGGTTGCCACCGGATTAGTTACCTTAGCAGAAAAAGGGGAACCTGCTATGATCGAAAACAAGTTCATTCATCATGTTTATTTCTGGTTAAAGAATACCGGTAACAAAGATGACCGTGCCAAACTGATTGAAGGCCTGACCAAATTATCGAAGGTAAAAACCATAAAAACTTTTCATATCGGTCAGCCGGCGGATACAAATCGCGATGTGATAGATCGCTCGTATGCGGTTTCGTGGTTTACGATGTTCGAGAATGCCGCCGACCAGGCGAATTATCAAACAGATCCTATTCACCTGAAGTTTGTTGAAGATTATTCGCACCTGTGGAGCAAGGTAATTGTGTACGATTCGGTAGATGTGAAGTAGTTGATAAGTTAATAAGGTTAACGGGTTAACACGTTTGCAGGTTAACCTGTTAACTCAAATACATACGATGAAAGGATATTTATTACGCAATCAGGCATATACTGCAGGCGAAGCTACTTTTATAGAAAGTACTTCGAATGAGAACAACTATGCGGTGGTGTTTGAAGACGATACCGATACAGGATATTTTTATGGAGTAGAAGTTGAGCCTGCTACCGGTAAACAAAATATTCTGGATGCGTTACATATTTACAATCTTGAAGAAGTGCCGGCCGAACAACGCCAGGGAGTTATTAAAATTATCTGGTCAACCGACTGGCTGCGTTGTGCGCTCATCATAAATAATTGCTGCCATGCCGTATTTGATTTTGAAAATCATGGCGGTTATTGCCTGAGCGAATTTCCTCCGCCCAACTCTATCTGGACAAAAGGTGAAAGAAAGCTGACCAATGAAATGGTGACTGCATTCTTTGGATAACCTGCATTTTATTCCGTCGAGGTGGATACCACCTAAAAGCCTACGGTTTTACAATTGAACCCTGCGGCCCTTTTTTAAACAATTTCGGTAGTGCAACCTGCGCCTGCAATTGCAACTGGCGGGGTTGTAATGATTTTGTTTCAGACAGCATTTGCCACATGGTGGTAAATTCGCCTTCGGCCTTCAGGTCATTAATGAGGCGGTATAAACGATGTTGTAGTTTTTCGCCCGACCATCTTTTGGCATAACCGGGAATCCGAAACTCCCATATGTCGGTAAACTCCCAGGGATGAAAATACAAACACAAATAGCCATCGTGGTGCAACGTTTGTATGGCCAGTTTTTTAAAAACAGCATAAGGCATGTTTTTAAATGCCAGCCAGAACAGCGGAACGCGCAAGTGCGGACTTACCGAGGCCGGCACACGAAGCATATTTTGATCGTAGTATACAGTTCGTGGCTGTAAAAAGTTGTTATAACGGCCCGGTATCCACGTAGGATTGATAGATGAATCGTAACTGTAACCGGCGTTAATTACATCCTGCATGGGAATGGCCTTCATGCGCGGCATTCTTAAGCCATAAACAGGCTGATTGGTAATTTCTTCGAGCTGCAGCCGGCTTTGCAGCAAATCGGCTGTTTGATAATGCGAATGGAAAAACGTATGCGATGCAATTTCGTGCTTACGCGAAATTTGCCTGATGCTATCGGAAAACCAGTTGGCAAAATGCGCCGTTGTAAAAAAAGTGCAGTTAGTATCGGCGCCATTGATAACCGACATAGTGGCCTGCAGGCCTTTGAAGCCTGTTTCCATTTGTTCATGAATAGTAAGATGTTGATTATGCTCAGAAGGCATATCAAATTCTTCTACGTCAAAACTCATCAATATGTATCTCTGCCGGCTCATGTATGTTTGATTCTTTTATAATGTAAACAGGACGATGTTTGTTTTGCATGAATAGCTTACCCAGGTATATGCCAATAATGCCTAAGATCATCAACTGAAGACCGCCGAAAAAAACAATAGTTACGATTACTGAAGTCCAACCCGAAATGGTATATCCAAAGTAGTAGCTGTAAAGCGCGTAAGGTATGTATAACGTTGATAAAGCTGCAAAAGTAAAGCCAATGTACGCGGCTGCATATAATGGCCTGATGCTAAATGAGGTAATGCCCTGCAGCGCGAACCGGATCATTTTTTTGGAAGTATATTTCGACACTCCCGTTTTACGCTGGTCGGGTTCATACTCCACACCATATTGTTTAAATCCTGCCCATTTTACCAGGCCCCTGAAAAACGGCTCATATTCCTGCAGTTCACGCAACACGTTGGCAACATTCCGGTTCACCAGCCTGAAATCTGCTGTGCCTTTTTCTAATTTAATATCGCTGAGCCAGTTTAGCATGCGGTAAAACAGGTTCGATGTGATTCTTTTTATAAAAGGCAGCTTTTTATCTTCCTTTCGTACAGTATAAACAACTTCGAAACCCTGTTCCCATTTTTCGAGCAATTGCGGAATTAAATGCGGCGGATGCTGCATATCGCCATCCATAGTTATAATGCAATCGCCTTCTGCCTTTTCGAGGCCGGCTTTAATGGCCGCCTGGTGGCCGAAGTTGCGCGAAAAAGAAATGAACCGGATGTTTGAGTCCTGCACAGCCAGCTTCTTTATTTCGTGCAGGGTAACATCCTGACTGCCATCATCAACAAAGATCAGCTGGTACCGGTACGGTAGGCCGGCAAATATTCTTTTAATAGTTTTAGCCATCAGGGCTACATTCTCCCTTTCATTATGTACCGGAACAACGATAGATACGAGTTTGGTCATACTGTCATTGTTTTTTTCGGGTAAATAAAAAAGAGTTCGCTTTTATTCGACGAGAGGTAATGGCGTGTAGAAATGAAACCTTTTGGGATAATAGAATAGTATGCCTGCAAAGTATCGTTTGGCAAGCTCATATTCCCATGGTTGTATTGTGCCCTCTGGTTTGGTGTTGACATCTGAATAACTAATAATAAAACAGCCTTTTTCGTAATTCCCCTATAGGTAAGGATAAATTTTTGTAGAAATATAGTAAAAAAACGTAACGTGTTTTCTGGCGGGAATATAATTTATTGATTATTATTAGAATGTGTTTGGATCGGCAAAGAATTAAAACAGGGAGACTAATGCAATAAAAAAGGCACTCTGATTTCAGGTGCAGGAGAGAAAGAAGAAGAAATGGCGGTTAATTATTGTAAACGGCTGGCGGCGGCTTCATCGGTGAACCAGTGCAACTCGCCCTGTACCGGTTGAATGATCTGTGACGGATATTGGTCGATGTTTTTTGCTCCCTTCAGTACTTCGAATAAAGCATTGGCTTTATTGCTGCCAAAAGTGAGGAATGCTACCCGGGCCGCTCTGTTTACAACAGGCGCCGTTAGGGTGATGCGGTACATTTGCTGGGCTTCGAGGTAAAAAGCTTTTACCCAGGCTTGTTTTTCGTGAATTACAGGCGTATGCGGAAAAAGCGATAAGGTATGTCCATCATCGCCCATGCCGTTTAATACCAGGTCGAAGGTGGCGCCTTCGGCAGAAAAATAACGGTGTAAAATTGTTTCGTAGGCAGCCGCCGATTCATCGGGCGATAAAGCAGTATCCATAATATGCACCTGTTCGCGAATTACCGGCACCTGGTTGAGTAAATGATCAAAAGTCATTTTTGCATTATTGCGGCTATCGGTATAGGGTACCGCCCGCTCATCGCCCCAGAAAATATGCAGTTTGCTCCAGTTGATACGGTCCCGGTACGGAGGTGAAGCCAGTAATTCGTACAACTGTTTGGGCGAATTACCACCGGTTACTACCCAGGTAAAACGATCCTGTTTTTGTAAAACCGATTCAATGGTCTGGGTAACAAACTCAGCGAGGGCTTTGCTTATTTCGTCGGGAGATTTATAAATGTGGAGCATTTTCAATTTTGATTTGAAATCCTTCTCAATTGTCGGTTACCAGTTACCTGTTTCCGGTTGGCTGGTACCAGTTCCCGGTTACTGATAACCGGGAACCAGCAACGTATTTTAAACACCCGCCTGCACACCCTGGTGGGCAACGGGCAGGGCAATCCAGTTACGGCCATCGCGGGCAATGAGCGCTTCGGCATCTTCGGGGCCCCAGCTGTCGGGAGCATAGTTAGGGAAATCGACCGGACCGCGGTTTTCCCAGGCTTCCTGAATGGGCATCACTACTTTCCATGCCGCTTCAACCTGGTCGCTGCGCATGAATAAGGTGGCATTGCCTTCCATTACATCGAGCAACAGGGTTTCGTATGCTTCGGGATCGTCATCGCCATAAGTATCTTTATAATTGAAAGTCATATCCACGGGATTCAGGCTTAACGACTGACCGGGGCGTTTTGCCTGAAAGCGCAGGCGTATATCCATTTCGGGTTGAATACTGATGGTAAGTCTGTTGGCGCGCCATGTTAAAGCGGCTTCCTGCGGAAATGCAAAATTGGGGGCCGGTTTAAATTGAACGGTTATGATGGTTGACTTTTCGTGTAAGCGTTTACCGGTACGCACATAAAAAGGCACATCCTGCCAACGCCAGTTATCGATATAAAACTTTACCGCAGCAAATGTATCGGTAGGCGAATTGGGATTCACCTTTCCTTCATTTCTGTAGCCTGATACTTTTTTACCTTGCATCCAGCCATCGGAGTATTGTCCGCGCACCGCATACTTGTGCACTTCTTCCTTGCCGTATTTGCGAATGGCGTTTAATACATCTACCTTTTTATTTCTGATTTCATTGGCATCGAAAGATACCGGCGCTTCCATGGCTATCATACACATCAGCTGCAGAATATGGTTCTGCACCATGTCGCGCAATGCGCCGGAACGCTCGTAATAATCGCCGCGGTTTTCAAGACCCACGGTTTCGGCTGCGGTGATTTGAATATGATCGATGTAATTTCTGTTCCAGATGGGTTCAAACAATGCATTAGCAAAGCGTAATGCCAGAATGTTTTGAACGGTTTCTTTACCAAGATAATGATCGATGCGGTAGATCTGCGTTTCATCGAACATCGACGTAAGTAGTTCATTCAGTTTATGAGCGCTTTGCAGGTCGTGACCGAAAGGTTTCTCCACCACAATGCGGGTGCATTTGGTATCGGCACAAATATTCAAAGGGCCGAGCTTGCTCACAATCTCAGGAACGAGGTGCGGAGCCACCGACATGTAAAAGATCACATTGGGATGCTCGCCAAACTCCTGTTCTTTTTGTTTTACTATTTCGGCAATTTTCTGGTAATCGGCTTCATTGCCGGCATCCATTTGCAGGTACGAAACATGTTGCGAAAAGGCCTGCCATTTGCCGTTTTGCTCATCTTTACGGCGCGAGAACTGCTGAATGCCATCGAGCAGGTGCTGGCGGAATTTATCATCGCTGTAAACGGTTCGGCCAATACCTACAATGGCGAATTTCTCTGGCATCCAGTTATCGATAAATAAATTGTATAAAGCGGGAGAAAGTTTGCGCTGGTTTAAATCGCCACTGCCACCAAAGATGAAAAGCAAAGAGGCCGGCGGACATTTATGGTTTTGCATATTATGATTTTTGCGCTACCAACCTTTCGTCCCTGCTCACCTTTGCGAAGCTTCGGTCGCTTGCGCCAAAGCTTCAGCGACGGAGCACGAAGCAAAGCGGGGACGCGGTTCGTTTTTAGATTTTCTATTTTAAATTTTACATTGTTTTTTTCTTACTTCCTGCATTCCACTCAGTATGAAACACACCTTCCTGATCAACACGTTGATAGGTATGGGCGCCGAAGTAATCGCGTTGCGCCTGCAGCAGGTTAATGGGTAATTGTTTGCTATGGAAAGCATCGTAATAGCCCAAAGCACTCATCAGGGCACCGGCTGGTATACTATGCTGAATGGCCAGTGCGGTTACTGCACGAAGTCCCTGTGCTTTTGGCTGCAGATAGCGGGCTACCTGGTTATCTAATAACAAATTCGACAGCTGAGGGTTCAGTTCAAACGCTTTGCCGAACAATTCGAGCAGAACGGAACGGATGATACAGCCTCCGCGCCACACACTTACTACCTGTGGTAAAGGAATTTGCATATCCAGATCGGCACTTGCTTTATGCAACAAAGCAAGCCCTTGTGCATAGCTGATGATCGTAGCAAACAACAGGGCATCGTGTACCTGTTGAATGAATTGTTCTTTGGGCAGGCTTATTAGTCCTGCCGATGATTCAGGATACAGGGCGGCTGCCTGTACGCGTTCGGTTTTTAATGCCGATAAATTGCGCATGGTAACGGCCATATCGATGGTAGGGATGGGAACACCCAGGTCCATAGCATCCTGCGACGTCCATTTACCGGTGCCTTTTGCGCCTGCTTTATCAAGGATCATATCTACCAGGCGGTTGGGCGATTTATCGTCGGGTTGTAAAAATATGTCGGTTGTAATTTCTATCAAAAACGAACGGAGCTCACCTTTGTTCCAGGCATCAAAAACGGTATGCAGTTCATCATTATTTAATCCCAGGCCGCGATGCAGCAGATCGTAGCTTTCGCTGATGAGTTGCATGATGGCATATTCAATTCCGTTGTGCACCATTTTAACATAGTGGCCGGCAGCGCCTTTACCCAAATGGGCCACGCAGGGAACATTGTTCACTTTGGCAGCAACGGCTTCGAGCATGGGCCGCACATGTGGATAAGCTTCAGGATCGCCGCCCGGCATAATGCTGGGGCCTGTACGCGCGCCCTGCTCACCACCCGAAACGCCTATGCCCATAAAATGAATGCCTTTGCTCTGCAGATAAGTAACACGGCGAAGGGTATCGGTATAATGCGAGTTGCCGCCATCGATAATGATGTCGCCCTGTTGCACAAGCGGTAATAAACTTTCAATCACATCGTCGACCGGTTTGCCTGCGGGCACCAGCATCATAATTTTTCGTGGAGCGGCCAGCTGGTTCACCATATCCTGTAATGTACTAACACCTTTTACGGTAGTACCGGCAGTTGCTGATGATTCAAGCGCCGATGTTTTTTGATTGTCTTTATCAAAGCCAATTACTTTAAAGCCATGATCGGCCATGTTGAGCAAAAAATTTCTGCCCATAACGCCGAGGCCAATCATTCCAAAATCAAATTGTTGTGCGCTCATTGCAAATAGATAAGGTTGCAAAAGTAGGCAAATTGAAGATAGGGGGGAGGGGATCGGGAAATTTGAAAATTTTCGAAATAAGGAAAATTGTGTTAATGGGATATAGAGGGATGGTGAATTTTTTGATGGCTTCTTTATAATTCTTCAAAAGATTGTCACGGAGTAAGGCCTGAGACGGAAGAAAATTCTGCCACGGATGGCACGGATGAACACGGATAAAACAAAAAACACGGACTATAATTGTCCGTGTTATCTACAATCCATTCAATAAGGGTTAACAATAATATATTTAGTTTTTCAATTAATATCTGTGTTTATCCGTGCCATCCGTGGCAACATCAAAATCCGTGGCCATCTATTGTTGGTTTTGCGCAGGCGGAGGTGGTGGAGGTTTCATTTCCATTTTGGGTGCTGCCTTGGTTTCGGGATGTGGGTCGCCATGATGACAGGTAACACAACCTACCGGAGGAATGGGATGCTCATCATCTTTTTTATACTTAAAGAATTTTTTGTTAATGCGGGTCGTCATGCGCATCATTTCGCGGGCTGCATCTTTTTCGCCCTTTTCGTCGCTGGCAAAGTCGAGCTTTTTAGGATTTTCTTTTTGTGGGGCATGACAGAAATTACATTTTACACCCAGGGCGTTGTTAAACTGGTGCATGATGCTGTCGAGCTCATCGTGACTGATGTTCTTAGGCAGTACTTTTAAATTTTTGAAAACCGGATCGGCAGGTGCGCTGGCAGCAATTCCTAATACAACCAATGCAACCAACGTAAAGGCAACAGTAAATTTCTTTTTAAGAAGCATGGCAGTTTGTTTTAAGTTACAGGTTACAAGTTACAGGATTCGGGGCATAAGACAAGGGGCTCAGGTACAAGACTAAAGGCACAGGGGAAGGCCTCCTCCTACGCTAAAGCTTGCGTGCTCCGTGCTTCGGCGCTGACAGCCGTTCGCCTGAGGCCGAAGCCTATGGCGTCGGACGAAGCTATGGCGCAGGCACCTAAAGCTTCAGCGACACGCAGACGGCGAACGAGCAAGGTATAAGACATGATGCTACGGGCACAAATGGTCGAATTTGTGCCTCGTTGAATTTATTAGAAGTGATTAAGATGATAAACCTGCGTTATCTATAAATTAACAAAACGCAGCTGGATAATATGGTTATTCGGTGTGAATGAAGTATCTTTGCGGCCACATTTGAGTGATAAACGCATATAGTAAGTGAACGATATATCTCGCTACGCATTTCTGCTAATAGTTGTTAGTCTTCCTTTACATTCTGCTTTACCTCAGATCCATTTATAATTTTTAACCAATTTTAGTTAGCATGAACATTTATGTTTCGAATTTAAGTTTCAACGTTACTGACGATGATCTGGAAGGATTTTTTGCCGAATATGGCGAAGTATCTTCTGCCCGTGTAATCACAGACAAATTCACTGGTAAAAGCCGTGGATTTGGATTTGTTGAAATGCCTAATGATGAGGCTGCCAGAAAAGCAATTGCTGAACTGGATGGTGGCAAAGTTGAAGGCAGAGAGATTAAAGTTGCTGAAGCTCGTCCCCGTGAAGAGCGTAGTAGCGGCGGCGGTGGTAACGAAAAACGTTCATTTAGCCGTAATAACAGTTATAATAATCGTTATTAATCTTATTGGGTTAAATATCAGGCCTCCCGACTTGTCGGGAGGCTTTTTTGTTGTAGTTGGAGGTTGCCGGAAAAAAACTAATTTTTCGATTTCGGGATTTCCTGATTTTGGAATTTTTGATGTTGCACAAAATCAGAAATCAGCATACTGTTTTTTCCGGAACAGCCATATAAAACATCAACGTGGTGCCCTGGTTATGCTGATTGTAAATACTGATATTGCCACCCAGTTGCCGGGCAGCCTGTACTACATGTGTAAATCCATTCGAAACCGTACTGTAGAAATAAGATCCGTTATTTCGTACACGAATCTGAACCCCATCAGTGTTGCAAACTGCTTCGACTCTGATACAAACATTTTCAGAACCGTTGATGGCGCCGCTTAACAGGTTACCCAGCACATAGGCGAGCAAATTTTCATCGGCATCAAGATGAAATGTTTGATCAACATCATTTATTATAAAACTCTTTTTTCCTGTAACCAGTGGTAACAAGCCTACCATCAATTGATCGATGAGCCGGTGAAGAGGAACAGACTGACTTAGTACAGTTTGAGTAGATGAAACGGGGTAAGTAAAATGCATCAGGCTTTTCATACAAAGGATTTTTATAGTGAACTAATAAAAACCGGTTCACAGGGTACAAATAAATTAAGGAAAATGGTACGTGTACGGATTATTATATTCAGAACCTTAACCAAGACTTCGTATAAAAAAGTGCAACACAAATTAACGAAGTAAAAATGTTAAAATGACAATTGAGGATATCTTCTTATCAAATTTTCAGCATAAATAAGTGGAAATAAGTATAGATTTTCATTTAGTGCGGTTTTTTTCCGGTTTATTTTACATTACAATTGTTTGCGTAACGACACTCGCAAAAACAGGAAGTTTGATATAAGCTATTTGAAGTAAGAAGATTTTTTAATGAGTTCTTTTTATGCTTCCTGTTTTGAAATCACCTGCTGCAAATATTGTGCATTTTGAATCGCCGCTGCATTGGCCGTATTATTGAAATACAAATATGCCTGCTTAACGTGTTTAGCATTTTTTATAGCGGCAGCTACATGTTGTAAAAAATTTTCTTCATAAGGCGAGTAATACAATTTCGGTACACCATGAAAGCGGTAATAAACAACATTTATGTTGCAAATTGCCGCATCGGGCAATAGCGGATGACTGATGCCGCAAAAACTAATATGATGTTGAGCCAATGTTTCATAAACCTGCGGATGCCACCAGCTGCTATGTCGAAATTCAACTACATTCTTAAAAGCCGGGTTCAATTGTTGAATGATCTTTTGCAATAATTCATTTGTATAAACCAACTGGCCGGGCAACTGAAATAAAACGCATCCTAACTTTTGTTGCAACCCTGTTTGAATGGTATTATAAAAGTCATTTAGCAGAGATCCGGTTTCATAGAACTTTTTGTAATGCGTGATCAGCCGGGGCGCTTTTACCGAAAACAGAAAGTGCGGAGGGCTTTTTTGATACCAGTTCTGCAGGAAGGATAATTCGGGAAAACGATAAAAAGTTACGTTTAGCTCAAGTGTATCAAAATGCCGGCAATAAAACTCAAACCACAAACGCTGCGGTAATCCTTTGGGATAGAACAGTTCTTTCCACTCTTTATAATGAAATCCCGAACAGCCGATATGCCACTGAATGTCCATTGTTTCCTGTACATGTTTCACAATTCAGGGTTGCAGGCAGCCCCGTAACCCTTATTGGGGGTATATTACATTATAATAATATTTATGCCACCATAGTTGTAAAAAACCCTGTTAATTTGCAGCAACTTTAATTATATGAAAGCTGGTCGTTCTGCCGCACTGAAATTTATATTTATTACCATTCTGGTAGATGTTATAGGCTGGGGGTTAATAATTCCGGTGATGCCCGACTTGTTGGCCGGTATGAAACATGTATCAGCAAACGAAGCCAGCAAATACGGAAGCTGGCTGTTGTTTGTATACGCCCTGATGCAATTTATTTGCGCGCCTGTATTGGGTAGTTTGAGTGATCAATACGGACGCCGCCCCGTGTTATTATTTTCGCTGTTGGGATTTGGAATAGATTATTTATTTCTGGCATTGGCGCCAAACTATGAATTGTTATTTATTGGTCGCGTTATTGCAGGAATTACCGGCGCCAGCTTTACTACGGCCTCGGCCTATATAGCCGATATCAGCAATAACGAAAACAGAACGAAGAATTTCGGCATGATAGGAGCCGCATTTGGCCTGGGTTTTATTATTGGTCCTGCTATTGGCGGTCAGTTAGGCGTTTTCGGTTTACGCGCTCCTTTTTATGCCGCTGCTATATTGTGTTTACTGAACTGGTTGTACGGATATTTTATTTTACCCGAATCGTTGAGCAAAGAGCACCGGCGAAAATTTGATTGGAAACGTGCCAACCCGTTAGGTTCATTGATGCAGTTAAAAAAATATCCTGCCATCCATGGATTAATAGTAGCCCTGGTGCTGGTATATATCGGGGCCCATGCCGTACAAAGTAACTGGAGTTATTTTACAAAATACCGGTTTAACTGGAACGAAAAGATGATTGGTAATTCGCTAAGTCTGGTGGGTTTGCTGGTTGCTTTAGTACAGGCGGTACTGATACGTAAAGTGCATCCATTATTAGGGCAGGAGCGAAGCATATATATAGGGTTAATGCTTTATTCGCTGGGTATGTTTTTATTTGCATTTGCCACCCAAAGCTGGATGATGTTTGCCTTTCTGGTGCCTTATTGTTTGGGAGGTATTGCCGGACCCGCCTTGCAGGCAACCATTTCGAGCCATGTGCCTCCCAATGCACAGGGTGAGTTACAGGGTATATTAACCGGTTTAATGAGCCTGACTGCAATTATCGGCCCGTTATTAATGAATCATCTTTTTGCTTATTTTACCGAAAGTTCAGCGCCTGTTCATTTTCCGGGAGCACCGTTTTTTGCAGGAGCGATATTGTTTTTGTTAAGCGCAGTTTTTGCTTATAGAACGCTGTATAAAGAGAAACATATAATACAACCATCCTCATGAATTTATTAGGCAACATCATTTGGCTGTTTTTTGGCGGATTAGTAGCCGCATTGGGATATATATTTGGCGGATTTGCATTGTGTTTAACGATTATTGGCATTCCCTGGGGCCTGCAATGTTTTAAACTGGCAGGCGTGGTGTTATGGCCTTTCGGCAAACAAATAGTTTCGAAAGAAGGACCAACAGGTTGCTTGTCGGTTTTATGTAATATTATCTGGTTATGTTGCGGCGGATTATATACTGCGTTTGTACATCTTGTATTTGCTGCTATATTTTTCATCACCATCATAGGCATCCCATTTGCCCGCCAGCATTTGAAATTAATGGAACTGTCGTTATTGCCGTTTAGCAGGGATGTGATAGGGTGAGAAGAAGGTAGTTACGAGGCATTAATTTCCTGGCCAATACAGTCAGGCAAGGGATAGAGTTGTTCATTGGGCAACAAATCAATTGCCTGGTCTATTTTACCATCACGTACAAGCTGATAAATACTTTTGCAGTTTTCGGTAATATCATCAATTTGCATAATCCATTCCGATACATATTTTCCTACTGCGATACCGGTAAGCCCGATTTGAATAGAACGATAAGGTAATTCCTGTAATCGAATATCCTTTTCAGGATCCCATTGAATACGCACGGGAGAACTTTTTAGTTTCTCTTTCCAAACTTTAAAAGAAGTATAAATTGAGCTGTCAAAGCGAGACATGCAGGAGTTTTGTAAGGCCCATTCAAACCCTTCGCGTTTAATTCTTATTGCTAAAATGCATTCCTGATTTTCTTTCATTGCCCATCCGGAACGATACATCATCCAAAGAAAGGATGGCTTAATCCAGGTCATTCTTTCTATTTTAAAAGGAGGCGAAACGAATGTTTGATTTTTGATAGCAGTATGTGCTATTAAGTAATTGTATGCCTGATAAACGGTAATTGTATCATTGTCATACAAAGCTCTTATTTGTTTTTTATTCATTTTTAACCAATGTTAATTCAATTTAAAAAAAGCACCCATTCCCAATAAAGTAAAATATATTTTCGTTGAAGTGTCGGTAAAAAATCGGCGAGTAAAAAAACGCATTTATCTGAACCGTATTTTTACTAATTGCATTTGCCATCTTTCAATATCCTACTCAATATATCCAACTTAATTAATTACTATAACTGATTGACTTTAAAATGATATAAAAAAGTCATACGTTAAATTATGGCCGGGCACTGTTTTTGCGCTAAAAAGCCGCTTGACAAAACCGGCAATTGAAATCATATGCTTACACACAGGGATTGGGGTATTGCTTTTTCTCTTATGGCCATACTTATCGTGGCGGTAATTGTATTGAGCAGCCTGAACCTTTCTTTACCGGGCGAAAAAGCAACCTTTGCAAAAAGAGACTCAACCGTAATTGTTCCCCGCAGATTCGGATTGGCCCTTGATTCATTTAACGTAACCGAAAGCATCATTCAGCGTAATGAATTTCTGGCTTCAATACTTGAATTGTATAATGTAGATAATACCACCATATCCAGGCTACAGGAAAAATCGAAATATGTTTTTGATGTAAAAAAAATGAGAGCCGGCAGCCAGTATACGGTTTTTTGCACGAAAGACACCCTGAAAAAGGTATGTTATTTTGTGTATCAGCCTAACGCTATCGACTATGTACTATACGACCTGCGCGATTCAATTTCTGTTATTACCGGCAAACGCCAGGTAACCGCGCGCTTACAAACAGCATCCGGCATCATCAATGGCTCATTGTATGAAACATTTCAAAAGTCAGGGACCGACCCGGCCCTGGCTATGAAACTGGCCGACCTGTATGCGTATACAGTAGACTTTTACTCCATTCACGATGGCGACTATTTTAAAGTAATGTATGAGCAACGGTACATAAAAGATGAACCGGTTGAAACAGGCGCTATTCAATCGGCCGTGTTTTCGCACAACGGTGAAAAATTTTATGCATTTTTCTTTAAGCCCGATACTGCAGAGGCCGGCGACTATTACGACGAAACCGGAAAAAGCCTGCGTAAATCTTTTTTAAAGGCGCCGCTTAAATTCAGTCATATTACTTCGGGTTATTCGCTCCGGCGTTTTCATCCTGTACAAAAAAGATGGAAAACACATTTGGGAACCGATTATGCTGCTCCTGAAGGAACACCCATTATTGCTACCGGCGATGGCGTGGTAGTTGAAGCGGAATATTCAGCCAACAATGGTAACTATGTTAAACTAAAACACGACGATACCTATACCACGCAGTACCTGCATATGACCAAACAGGCGGTTCGGGCCGGCCAAAGCGTACGGCAGGGGCAAGTAATAGGGTATGTAGGCAGTACTGGCTTGGCTACAGGGCCACATGTATGCTATCGTTTCTGGAAAAAAGGAAAACAGGTTGATCCGCTGCAACAAAAGTTCCCGCCATCTGTGCCGTTGTCGGATGCTGTTATGCCCCTGTTTGCGCAATATGTACAAAAACAACAGGAACAGTTGAATACTTTAAATATGGGTGTTGTTGAAACAATTTCGATGACGCAGTAGTTAATCAGGCAACAATCAATAAGCAATTCTATAAAAGGTGGGCCATCGTAAAAGGATGCCCCACCTTTTCTACATATTAATAGCTTTCGTTTATAATCTGTTATTTTTTGGATTTCAGGCCATTTATTGCGTTGATATGCAGGCTTATTCATTTGTAAAAGGTAAACTGGCACAAGCTTTGAAAAACATGGTTCATCAAATCAATCAATCATGAAAAAGCATGTTTTAACCCTTCTTTTGTTTTGTATAGTTGCGGGTCATATTAATGCACAAAAATTAACAGGCGGCATAAAAGGCGGTTTGAATATAGCAGATGTTAGCAGTATGAATGGCGATAACCGGTTAAGCGGTCATTTTGGTTTCTTTTTAAATAGCCGTTTAAACAGAAATTGGGCTATACAACCTGAATTACTATACTCAGGCCAGGGGCAGCAATTTGTATCAGCCGGCCGTGAGTATACACTTGCATTGAATTATTTGCAGGTGCCTATTATGTTTCAGTTTTATCCTGCAAAGCAGGTTTATCTTGAATTTGGTCCGCAAGTAGGCTTTATGTTATCGGCCAAAATAAAAGATAATGAGAATGATAATAAAACAGAAGTTGATAACGGATATAAAAATGTAGATGCAGGCCTTGCTCTTGGATTTGGCATACAGGCTACCCCGATGCTGGGATTTTATGCCCGTTATAATGCAGGACTTTCAGACATTACTAAAAACGACAATGGCGACTATTATAACCGGGTTGGCCAGATAGGCATTTCAATAAAATTTAAATAGCAATACCGGTTATTATTGTTTGATATACCGCAGAAATGCAGGAACAATCGTTGTTTTGCCTTTCTGCGGTATTACTGTTTTATTTTTCACCGGTCTATTTAATCCATCGTTCAAAAAATTCCCAGGTGCGCAACATTTGATCGATCCTTTGGCGGTTATCGCCACTGCGTGTAATCTCATGCGTTGCATTCGGATGACGCACATATTCAACCGGGCGGCCCAATATTTTTAAACTGCGGTACATCATTTCGCTTTCAACAAAACCGGTGCGCCGGTCGTTGTCGCCATGAAAAATAATATAAGGAGTTGTAATATTTTGCACGTAAGTAATGGGCGATTCGCGTTCGAGATTGGCTTTGGCCGCAGTTTCCCATGGATAACCGCCAAAATAGTTTGGTATCAGGCGCCATGCATTACCTTCCCCAAAAAAAGTATTTAGGTCGTATACGCCACGCTGTGAGCAGGCAGCTTTAAAGCGGTGATCGTGGCTGATGATCCATGCCACCAGGTAGCCTGCATAGGAACCACCGGTAACCAATAATTTTGAGGTATCGGCCCATCCTTCGGCTACAGTTTTATCAAGAGCCGTTAGTACATCGCCGGTTGGCCCTTTTCCCCAGTCGTTGATATTTGCCCGTAAAAAAGTTTCACCATAACCGCCGCTTCCGCGTGGATTACAATATACCACACCATATCCTTTACTGCAAAAGAACTGGTATTCGTGCCACATTGAGCTTTCACCAGGCCCCCACATGGCTGTAGGGCCTCCATGAATTTCAAGCAGCAACGGATATTTTTTACCCGGTTCATAGTTGGCCGGCTTCATTACCCAGTATTCAACGGTGAGGCCTTTTTCGTTGGTAAAGGTTTTCTTTTCGGGAAACGACAACTGTTTGTTTTGTACCCAATTATAATTGAAGGTGCCGATGCGCTTTGCATTTTTGGCGGTTGCATCGGCAAGGTATAATTCAAAGGGATTGGCAACTTCGGTTTTTACAAACACCAGCTTGTTGTTGGCCACATCGAAGTTGCTGATGCCGCTGTTATAATCGGTTAGTTGTTCAACCTGTTTGGTTTTTATGTTTACCTGGTATAACGGAAATGCACCATTACTAGGAGCATTGAAGTACAGGTATTTTTCATCGGCGCTCCATACAAAGTTGGCTTTGGTTCGATCGAAAGGAATAACGATCATATCTTTTGCCGATCCTGTGAGCGGCATAATGGCCAGTTGCGGAACTTTTACAAAAGAAATATCGGCAAACTGAAATGCCAGCCACTTGCCCGAAGGAGAAACCTTTGGAGAAAAATATACTTTTTCATCTTCTCCTAATAATTTACGCAAATGACTTCCATCACGATCGGCTATAAAAATTTCACTTTCAAGCGACCGGTTAGGATGTTGTATTGAATCGATATCGCCCGAAAAAATAACCTGTTTGCCATCGGGCGTAAAATCGGCCGAGCCAAAAGAATAAAAACCATGGGTTACAGCAACCGGCGAATCGCCGGGGTGTATACCAACTACAAAATAATGGTTGAAGCTGATGTCGTTGGTAATGTTAAGCTCGTCCTGAAAGTCGAGTTTATTAATTACACGCGCTTTTTTATCGGTGATATTGTTATCGAGGTAGGCCCTTACTTCTTCAAGGGTACCATCGGGATTGCTTTTGGCCATGGAAGGCTTTAATAGTTCATTTTTATCGAAGCCCGGTTTTTCAATGGGCCAGTCGGGAAGTTTTTTACCTGGGTTCAGTATGGAGTCTTTTGCAAAATCGGCCATTTGAATATAGGATGAAAACAGGATCTGCTGTCCGTCGGCGCTCCATTTGGGTGTGCTGGCGCCATATTTAAATTTGGTAAGTTGTACTGCTTCGCCGCCATCGAGCGATAATAAAAATATCTGTGGTTTGCCGTCGGCCGTACGTACAAAGGCCAGTTGTTTGCCGTCGGGGCTCCAGGCAGGTTGCACTGAGGTTTCTTTGGTGGTTAACTGACGGGGTGCAGAACTGCCGTCGGTTAAAGTCATCCATACCTGGGTAACATATTTGTAATCCAGCTTACTATCGCCATCATTTTCGATACCGGTAACTGTAAACGCGGCCTTATTGCCATCGCGGGTAAGCGTGATATTGCCGATCGATTTAATTTTCAGCATATCGGTAACAGTAACAGGTTGCTTATTTTGAGCAGTAGCAGAAATAGATATATAAAAGCCAATGCATACCAGAAGCCTTTTCATGTGACTGATTTTTAAGAGGATGAATGTACGACTTCGACCGAATTTTAAGTGCTGATAAAATGATGAATAGCAGTATTTGCTAATGGATGGTAGCTATTTAACCAATTGATATTAAACAGTTTTTTCTTTTAACAGGCCCAACACTATTATTCCTTGCCAATTCATGGTTATTCCGATAATTTTGCATTAATTGTAGTACTATGAGTGAAACAACAGCGCCGCAATTGACGGCAAAGGATTTTGCCACCGACCAGGAAGTACGGTGGTGCCCTGGTTGTGGGGATTATTCCATTTTGGCGCAGGTGCAAAAGATTATGCCGGGATTGGGTATACCAAAGGAAAATATTGTGATCGTTTCAGGTATCGGTTGCAGCAGCCGCTTTCCTTATTACATGAATACGTATGGTATGCACTCGATCCATGGAAGGGCAACAGCCATAGCCAGCGGGTTGAAGGCAACCAGGCCCGAATTAAGCGTTTGGATCGTAACCGGCGATGGCGACGCCCTGAGCATTGGCGGAAACCATACTATTCATTTGTTGCGCCGCAACTTTGATGTGAACGTAATGCTTTTCAATAACCAGATTTACGGGTTAACCAAAGGCCAGTATTCACCTACATCAGAAGAAAGTAAAGTAACCAAATCAACTCCATTCGGCAGTATCGATCATCCTTTCAATCCACTGGCCCTGGCTATGGGTGCAGATGCTACTTTTATTGCCCGTAGTATGGACCGCGACCCCAAACATTTGCAGGAAGCACTGATAAGAAGTCATAAACATAAAGGCGCTTCTTTCCTCGAGATCTATCAAAACTGTAACATCTTTAACGATGGCACTTTTGAGATTTTTACCGAAAAATCGAGCAAGCCCGATAATACCCTGTTCCTTGAGCATGGCAAGCCACTTGTTTTCGGCGCCAGGCAGGATAAAGGGATTAAGTTAGATGGCTTCAGACCAGTGATCGTAGACCTGGCCAACGGAGGCTCAACCAGCGACCTGTGGGTGCATGATGAGAAAGATTTTTATAAGGCACAGATCCTGGTGCGTATGTTCGACGATCCGCGTATTGAAGGACATTTACCCCGTCCGTTTGGTGTATTTTATGAAACCGACCGGGCCTGTTATGAAGATGCGATGCAGCTACAAATTGACGAGGTTATCAGCACAAAAGGCAAAGGCAACCTCGATAAACTGCTTCGCGGTAATGAAACATGGACAATTGTTTAAGAATTAAAAATAGCGAATATTGAATGTTGGATAATGAAGGCGTGTTGCCCTGGAACATTCAATATTTAATATTTGACATTCGATATTTTCTGAGAGGCTTCGTTTTTCGAAGCCTTTTTTAATTTCCGCAAAGCGGGACTTCTCTTTTTGGCTAAGAGATAAAGCAGTAACCCCTTTTTTCTTCTTTTCTCTTTTATGCTCTTAGTGTCACGGCATTGAGAGGGCGCCAGCGCCCTCAGCTTCTCAGGGGTTATAAAAAAAATGCCAGCGATGGATATCGCCGGCCTGTGCTTACCTCTGAAACCACAAAAAGAAAGAAGTTAAGCTATATGTTATAATAGTATTATTTAATTGATCAGGAGGTTCAATGGATGATGGACAGCGGAGGGCTGTATATAAGGAAAAAAACACCTTACGGCGAAATTTGAATTTTAAAATATAGCTGCTGTTACAGGAGTAAAAGCAGTTAGTTTTAGTTACTGGTACAATCTTTTGCAGATGATCAGCAGCACAAATGACCGGCTACACGTCAACAGAGGTAATGTATTATAAAGGGTGGCGGACAATTTAAGGTACGAACAAATGCTTATCCGTACTTAAAATAAGTTCTATGTTTAAATGGAAATTGGGTTGCCGGAAATTGGATGGTTGGAAATCGGAGATTGGATTAGTTGTTGTGCTTTGCTGGCGAGATGGGCGCATAGCCCGGTAAAAATAAAGACTGTTTTTTTAAAAATCAATATTTTTTTAAAAATTTTTTAATGTCATGCCCTTTTGTTTGATTTCTTAAGATAAATCAAACTGTAATTAAGTAGTGCCCGAGTCAGCTTTCTATTTGAAATCTGCAGCTTCCATCTCCTTTTCGGCAGCTTTCAGAAGGCTGGTTTTTTTATATTCATACCACCACTTTGGCGCGGTTCTTTTCATAAGTGTATCGATATTGCGCATCCCAAACAGGTTCCAGGCGCCTTTTAGTTTGCCGCTCATAGTAGATTGCAGGGCCCTGAGGCTCATAGCAAAACCACTGTCGAGGTATTCCATATGATGCCAGTATCCGGCGGGCATAAACAGGGTATCGCCATGGTTTAGGATCACCTCATAGCCTTTTGCCAGTTTCAGTGCCGGAAACTGATTATAGTCAGGATTCCCGTTCTGATTATAGTTTGAAAAATCGGCGAGACTTAACACTTCAAACGGTTTGCGATATAGTTTGTGCTGTTCAGTGAAGGGGAACAACAGCACCTTTTTGCGTCCCACGAACTGGGTATGCATAATATGCGACATGTCGATATCAAAATGCATATGGGTAATACTGGTAGCTCCGCCTACAAACAGCATAGGAAACTTCTTTATAAAACCCTTCATCAGGTGATCGGGCCATATGAAGTCCTGGGTAAGCTCCGGGGCATGGTCAAAAATATTGAAGAGAAAGATCCGCCATCCGGCCGGTCCCCGGCTGATCATATCAACATACTCGCCAAAGGTTTTATAATCGTCGGCCGTATTAATAGGAGTAAAAGCGTCGCTTTTAATATTATTATATATGCCTACCCGTTTACTACCTACAATTTCTTTGAAGTAAGGCCAATTCCATTTCGTATAGGCGGGCCAGCCTTTAGCCAACCTGGTAATAACAACAGGTTTCAATGGCAGGTAATAACGCTGCTGAAAGTCAAATGCATCGATGTTGTCGATGCGATCAACAGGTTGTAATTGCATGAAGTTTTTGTTTACGCAAATTTAACATTAAAATCATGGTTGCTGAACAGTGCCGGTTCAATTCTATGCCCTGCTTTAACATTTACTAAATAACGCTGAACCAGAATGAGCCGTTGGCTTTACACAAAACACTGTAAAGAAACCGGTAGCTCAAACAAATTGATTAAAAAGAAGTTTTATCAACGGCAAAAAAAGCTACAAAGCGGCGGCATTTTTTTTATAACGATTACCTGAATTAAAACATATAATTTGCTGTTATGTTGTTACATCTACATCCTGAAAATCCGCAGCCGCGAAATATTGCAACCATTGTAAATGTTTTGTCGAAAGGGGGTGTTATAATTTATCCTACCGATACCATTTATGGGTTAGGTTGCGATATATTTGAGCATAAGGCCGTTGAACGTATTTGCAGAATTAAGAATATTGATCCGCAAAAGGCGCAGCTCTCATTTGTGTGTTACGACCTGAGCGATTTGAGCCGTTATACCAAAAGCATCAGCACGCCGCTGTATCGTATGCTAAAGCAATATTTGCCAGGTCCCTATACTTTTATTTTGCCGGCCAGTAAAGAAGTGCCGAAAATATTGCAGAGCAAAAAAAGCACTATCGGCCTGCGTATCCCCGATAACCTGATTGCCCGCACTATTGTAAAAGAACTGGGTCATCCTATTTTAAGTACCACATTGCCGGGCACTATGGTTGAAGAATACACCGATCCTGAACTGATGCACGATAACTTTAACAAACTGGTTGATGTTGTAGCCGATGGAGGTACGGGCGGAATGATTCCTTCGACTGTTGTAGATTGCACCGGCGATGAGCCCGTATTGATAAGGCAGGGGGCAGGGGAATGGGCGCTTGTGTAAGTATTATGTGCCAGAGACGGTAAGCAAAAAAATTAATAACTAACGGTTAACAAAAAAAATAAACAACTGCTGTGAAAAGTGAATATCAGCAATTTTTCTCCGATAGTTTTACGCTCGAAACCCCACGTGTATTATTGCGTTTGTTAAAGCCCGAAGACTTCGACATTTTTTTGCCACTTGCCAAAGACAGGCAAATATGGACATACTGGACCAAAGACCTGAGCGATGAAACGGCTTTAAAAAATTGGGTAGAAAAGGTATTGAATGAACGGGCACAGGAAATACGGGTGCCTTTTACCGTTATTGATAAGCACACGTATGAAATTTGCGGCAGTATCAGTTTTGTAAACATTTCTTTTTATCATAAAAGCCTCGAAATAGGCAGCGTTTGGCTTGGCACCCTGTTTATGGGAACCGGCTTAAACCGCGAAGTATTTTTTGCATTGCTTTCCTATGCTTTTGAGGTAATGAAAATGGAGCGTGTTGAATTAAGGGTCGATAACCAAAATGAACGTGCCAAAGCAGCCTTTTTAAAGGCAGGTATGATTCCCGAAGGTGTGTTACGTAGCAATCAACTGATACATGGCAACCGGCGAAGAGACACGCTTTATTTAAGTATTCTCAGAGGGGAATGGGCCGAGCGAAAAGTGCATTTTTATCCGGAGATGTTGTGATAAAAAACCAATCCCGCCTCGGGGGCGGGACTGATTATCATCTCATTCAAAATCATCTGCTAACTGTAAAAACCTCCTATATGCGAATTTGCGCGAAGGCCAATGGGGTTAAATATCAGGCACGATAACGGCCGTTATGCTTTGCCCGGGAAATATGACGGCTGGCCCGGCGCTCTTCACTACGAATATGCATTCTTTCAACAGGACCAATATGGCCATCGTTTGCTTTTGCGCGACGAATATCGTTATGAATATGTCGCTGTTCACGTGCCAAACGCATGGTTTCACCACGGGTTAATGAACCATCATTTACGCCCTGAGCTATACGATAATGTTCGCTACGGGCTTTGCCCCGGATCGTTTGTGCATTGGCACCTGCAGCTACGGCTACAAGCAAAACGATAAGAATAAACTTTTTGTTCATGGCTATGAGTTTTTTTGTTTTTTATTGGGGCTATAGTATTAAAGACTGAAGCAAAGAAGGTAGGTTTAAAAGATGGCAAAAATAGCCGGACCGGGATACGACCATAATGCAGTTGTGCTATGGTTCCAAACCCTGATAAGCGTGCACTACTGTGTTCTCCCCGGCAAGGGTTTTGCCGAACAGGATATTGGGCTCGCTTCTGGTAGTGATTTAATGTAAACTTTGCCAGGCCCTATCAGCCAGGTGGGAAAATAGCATGAAATCAAATAAAAAAAATCAGATATCTAACTCAAGCTGATTCGAAGTGCATTGGAACGACCGGCGATGATAGGGGCTTAGTCCAAACTGTTCAATGGCTTTGCGGTGCTCTTCGGTACCGTACCCTTTGTTGGTGTTCCATTTATAATGAGGAAATTCAATGTGCAGGTTGCGCATGAAATCGTCGCGATAGGTTTTTGCCAGAATGCTGGCAGCCGCAATGGAGGCATATTCGCCATCGCCCTGAACAATACATTGATGAGGTACTTTTTTATAACGGGTAAACCGGTTGCCGTCGATGATCAGGAATTGGGCTTTCTTTTTTAATTTGTCAAGCGCCAGGTGCATGGC